>Ga0326727_10000681_pt1 | contig 136917 bp, 108 predicted proteins | sample MB2enrmetagenome_FD_207643 | JGI IMG/M metagenome (GOLD analysis project Ga0326727, IMG submission 207643) | Lab enriched peat soil microbial communities from McLean, Ithaca, NY, United States - MB29MY | ecosystem: Environmental > Terrestrial > Soil > Wetlands > Peat | place: USA: New York... | reverse complement strand
GTCCCATGGTGGTCTTTACCAACGTCCAAAGCGTCGACCGCATCATCTATGCCATCTTTAACCGCTTCAATGAAGATTGGCAAAACCACACCCTGGAGCTTTTTACACAAAGAACTTGACGACACCCGCGCGAGCCAACCTTGACGATATCCGGCTAACTCCCGGTCAAGTCGTGTTCTTTGACAAATGAGTCCTTTTCCGAAAGATGTTGTCTCCCAAAATGGAGTTCAGGGTATGAATATGGGGGGAGACAGGTTCAAACTGACGCGATAACGAGGTTCGGCCGGCGTGAAGCCGCCAGTGAATCGGGGGGGCGAGCCACCAGCGGCATCGACAGGTGTTGGACGCGTCGATCCCTATTCGTTGCGGAGAGCCACCATGGGATCGACTTTGGCGGCGCGGCGGGCCGGCAGCCAGCAGGCGACGAGCGCGGTGGCAACGAGCACCGCGGGCGCCAAGGTGAAGGCGATGGGATCCATGGGGCTGACTTGGTAGAGCATGCCTCTGAACACCCGGCCGATGCCGAGTGCAAGCAGGAACCCTACCGCCGCCCCGCCCAGCGTCATAAGCAGGCCTTCGCGGAGGATCATGCGCAGCACCATGCCCGGCTCAGCGCCGAGCGCCGTGCGGATGCCGATCTCGCGGGTGCGCCGGACCACCGAGTAAGCCATGACGCCATAAATGCCCACGATGGCGAGGATCAACGCCAATCCACCAAAGAGGGAAACCATGGCGGCGGATGCCCGGACGATCCAGAGCTGCATGTTGTCGTCGAAGTGCTGGGGGAAGGTCTTCACCGTGAAGACCGGCACGCCGGGCGCTGCGGTGCGTACCTCCCGGCGAATAAGATCCAGCCAGTCAGCCTGGTCTCCGGGCGCGCCGGGCGCGGTGCGCACATGGAAGAAAACGTTGCTGCGAAAATCCTGCGCGAAGGGTACATAAATCTGGCCGCCGACCGTCGGCTGGAACATTTCCCAGCGAGTGGCGGGCACGATCCCGACAATCTCGACCGTTGGGGGGTCGGCGGCGCGTTTGGCGATGTCGTCGCTGGCGCCCATGGTGCCGCTCCCTCCGCCCGGGGCCGTGGGAGCGTCCCTTTCGGCCCATTGGATGCGCTGGCCCAGCGCGTCGCCCTCGGGCCAGAGCTTTTTCGCCAGCACCTCGTCGATAATGGCAACAGGCGGAGCGCCGGGTGTCTCGGATTCGCTCTTGCTGAACGCGCGGCCGCGCAGCAGCGGCAGGCCCATGGTGGCGAAGTAATCAGCGCCGACGCCACTCCAGCGGACATTGAAGGCCAGCCCCTCGGCGGCGGTCGTGGGGTGGGCGTCAGGTGCGGTCTTTGCCCCGGCGCGCTGCATGGGACGGTTCAGGGTAAAGAGGCCGAAGGGCACCTCGGAAGCGATGCTGGCGGCCTGCACCCCGGGGAGCGCGGCCAGGCGATCACAAGCAGCGCGATAAAGCTGGAGGCTGCGGGTTTGGTCGTAGCCGCCGAGACTGGCGTCGGCCTCGATGAGAATGGTGGAATCGGCTTTAAAGCCGGTTTTGACGCTGCCGGCCTTGTGCGCGCCCCGGATGAACAGTCCCGCAGCGGTGATCACGGCAAGCGATAGGGCGATTTGCGCCGCGACGAGAGGATTGCGCGAGAGCCAGCGGTGGCAGCGCGGGGCGGAATCCTCGCCCACCTGCTCCTTGATATTGGTGATGACATCGGTGCGCGTGAGCCTGAGCGCGGGCCCCAGAGCGAAGAACAGCGTGGCGAGAACGCAGAATCCGAGGGTGGCCGCGAACACGGCGGGGTCAGCGCCGCCACGGAGAAAAAATGCCACCGGCATGTGAGCGCCCAGCGAGGCCGCCAGCAAATGGGATGACAGAAGACCCATCAGGAAGCCTCCGGCGCCGCCCGCGAGGGAAACCACCAGACCCTCGGTGAGGAGCTGCCGGATGATGCGGCCGCGGCCACCGCCCAGCGCCAGGCGAATGGCAATCTCCTTGCGGCGCGCCATGCCGCGGGCAAGCATTACCCCCGCGAGATTGAGGCAGGCAACGAACAACACGATTCCGGCCAAGGCGCACAGCATGAGACCCAGCACGGTCAGATCGCTCTCGTCTTGAGGGCTGATGCTGGTGCTCAGGCGCGGCAGGGGACGGATGATCAGGGTCTGGTCCTTTTGCTCTACGGGCAGGGCATTTTCGAGATGGGTGGCGACGGACTGAAGGGCCGCCCCCGCGGCGGCGGCGGTGACCCCCGGCTTCAGGCGGCCCACGACGAAGAGATCATAAGCATCGCGCCGTTCGAAGGTGCGATTGGCCCGGGATTCGGAATCGCTCGCGATCAGGTCGAAATCCCCGAGGGGAAAATAGAGCTCAGGCCCGAAGACCATCATCGTGCCGGTGAAATGCTCGGGTGTGATGCCGACCACCGTAAACGGGCGCTCGTTGACGCGGATGTCCTTGCCCACGAGTCGAGGGTCGAAGCCGGTGTTCTTCCAATAAAGATAGCTGACGACGACCACAGGAGGCTCGCTGCCGGGCTCCTCTTCCTCGGGGAGAAAGCCGCGGCCCTGTGCCAGTCGAACTTCCAGGGTGCGGAAATAGTTGGAGCTGACAATGGCCACGAACCCGCGGCGGGAGGTTTCGCCCTCACCGATGCTGACCATGGTCAGGTTGTGAGCCAGCACGCCGGAAAAGACGCCACTGACCGCACTCGCGTTGCGGATGTCGGCATAGGTGGGATAGGAAAACTGACGGAAGTTGCCGGGGCGTTTCTTGTCCTGCGTGTAGAACTGGACCACCTGCGCCGCGTGGGGGTAGGGCCGCGGGCTAAAAACGATGTCGTGGACTACGCTGAAAATGGCGGTATTGGCGCCGATCCCCAGGGTCAACGTCAACACGGCCACGGCGGTGAAGCCGGGTGATTTGGCCAGAGTGCGGAAGGCAAAACGGACGTCCTTGGCGAAGTCCTCCAGAAAGCGCCCAACCCGTATGCCGCGGACCTCCTCCTTGACTTGCTCCACGCCGCCGAGTTCCATGAGCGCCTGCCGATGCGCCGCCGGCCGCGAATACCCCTCCTTCATCTTCTCTTCCGTCAGGAGCTCCACCGAAGACCGGAGTTCGTCGTCTAGGGCCTGCTCGACCGTGTCCTTGCGCAAGAGGTTCCGGAATAGACTCAGGATTCGCTTCGGCATGATGCCTCCCATCATTGAGTACTGCAAATTAGAGTGACAAGACCCCCTCACCATATTGTGCAGAAGTCAGTAGAACTCAAGCGGATTGAACGGCCGCCGTCATGACCTTGACCACATGGTTCCACTCCCGCTCTTCCACCTTGAGCTGTGCGCGCCCAGACGAAGTGAGCTTGTAGTATTTGGCCCGGCGATTGTTCTCCGACGTGCGCCATTCGGCCTCCACCCATCCCCTCTCCTCCATGCGGTGCAGAGACGGGAAGAGCGACCCAAAACTCACCTGAAAGGCTCCCTGGGTGATTTGCGTGATTCGCCGGGAAATGCCCACTCCATGCAAAGGTTCCAGGGACAGCGCTTTCAGCACCAGCAGGTCAAGAGTTCCGCGTAGAAGATCGGTTTTTTTCTCGTCCATAGCGTCCTCTTATCGGAATACGATATCAGTCCCGCAAAAGTTCCCAGGAATCTCGAAAACGCCCGTTGGGGCCCGAGAAGACTTCCTTACACCGGCGCGCCACTTGGACGGGCAGTCGGCCTCTCGGACAAAGGAAAACCTTTGCCGGGAGACACTGTTCTATCAAAATGGAATTCAATGATGAATATTGCTGGAAGGCAGGTTCAAACTGGCGTGGTAATAAAGCTCGGGTGGCGTGAAGCCGCCGGTGGATCGGGGGTGACCCGAGCCACCAGCGGCATTTCGAAGCTACGATTCTTACTGAACCGGGGGCTCTGGCGGTTTCGGGGTAGACCCGCCGGGGGCCATGCCCGGGTGGCCGGGGGGATGTCCCATGCCGCCTCGGCGCTCCATCATAGGTCCGCGTTGCATACCGCCGCCAGCGCCGCGATTTTCCCAAAAGGTCTTGATTTTCTTTAGCTGCTCCGGTGTGAGCACACCGCGTGCCTGAAGCATGGTTTCCACGCGCTGCTTTTCCATCTTTCCGCGCAGGGCATTCACCTCATCAAGCTTCTTCATGATCGCGTCGTGATCCGGATTATCCGCCCGCAGCAGTTCCCGAAGTTCAATGTGGCGTAGTTGCATATCCGCGCCAGTCTGCACAGAAGCTTTCTGCGCGTCCACACCGATCTTGTGCAAGCGTCCAACCTGCTCGTCGGTCAGACCAAGATATTGGCGCACGCGGGGATTCTCTGCCATACGCAGAAGGTGCTCGCCGCCGCCAAATCCGTGCCGGCCGCCGCGCTCCCAACCCATCCGGTGCTCTCCCTGCCTGCCCGCCCAGCCCTGCCTGCCGAATTGGCCCGGTCCGCCTCCGGCAAATTTGTGCGGCCCGTTACCCCACTGGTGTTGTCCGCCGCCTGTCATTTGATGCTGGCCTTGCCCAGTATTGGCCCCTTGTGGGGCGCCTTCCTGAGCCCAACTAACAACCGCCGCCGCCAGCAAAACCATCAAACCCAATGTGCCAATCGCTATGTTTTTTCGCATACGCAAAATCCCTCCCATCACCTCATTGGACGGAGTATACACCCCGTCCGTTACCACGCGCACCCCCGCCGTGCATATTTAACAAGAGTTAACAAGCCACCATTTGGGCTTAACAAACTTAACAAATCTGCGTCCCTCCACAACCGCTAAAGCACGTGGGGAAACGAAGCCTCGCGGACCCCTTGCCGATATCGACGGTGCAGACTTTACGCAGGTCCGTTGCCGGCGCAACCCCGGCACGCCTCTTCCGGCAGGGGGATTGGAGGATGTTGGTTAGGAAGCAAGCGCCACGCGAAGGCGCAGCGTATCCGCATCGACGGCGGCAGAACCGCGAGTCTCTCGCCGCCCGAGTCAGCGCAAGATGGGCATCCTTGATTGTCCCGCGTCGCAACTCGTCACTTGGTGTCTTGCATGGCTTCGTCAATGACTTTGTAAAACTCGGCCGCCGGCTGAGCGCCAATAATGACTCGCCCATTGATAAAGCTGGTGGGCGTTTCGGAGATACCGAGCGCCTCCCCTTCCAGCATATTCGCTTCCACCCGCGAGAGCGAGGCGCGGGAGTCAATGCAGGCAGCCAGCTTCATGTTATCGACCCCAGCCTCCGCGCCAAAGTGCAGCAGCATGTCACGGGCATTTTCGCGGTTAACAACCTCCTGGTTCTTGAAAACCACGGAGCGGAACGCTGCGTACTGGGACGGATCGATCTGATAGGTACATTGTGCGGCAACGGCTCCGGCGAGCACCCAATCATGGATGGTGACAAGCGGAAACTCCTTGAAGACCACGCGCAGTTTGTCGCCGTACTTGGGGACGATTTCCGTTTCCAATCTCTCTTGCAACAATGCGCAATGCGGGCACGCGAGGTCGGAGTACTCCACCAGCGTCACTGGGGCGTTGGTGGGGCCCTGGGTGGGCTGATCCTCGAGTGAGATCACGCGAGCAATCTCCTCGCGAGGGGGAGCGCCGGCCAGATTCGTGATGCTTCCTCCCACCAAATAGCGCATGTTCTTGGAAATGAAGAATGGTTGCGCTCGCTTTTCCTTGCCGTCGTCGACCGTAATCATGGTCGCGAAGAAATCCGCGTAGATGCTTTCATGCAGATCGGCCATGGTGATCTTGGTCGAGTCGGGAATGCTGTAGTGATCGCGGACGTAGTGAATAATCTTCTCAGTCGCCTCCCCTTGATTAGCGGCTTGGGTATTGAAGATGTCTCCTTCAATCAGATAGCGCATATTCTTGGAAACATAGAATGGTTCCGATCGCTTGTCCTTGCCGTCGTCCACCGTGAGCGTGGTCATGAGGAAATCCGGAAATGCGGTCTCGCTCGGCTCGATCATGGTGATCTTGGTCGAGTCGGGAATATTGTAGTGTTCGCGGACGTAGCGAATAATCTTGTCGTGCGTCACAGGCTGATTCGTGGCTTGTGCAAGGAGGGCAGGTACGGTTGCCAGAACCGTTGCCAGCAGACCCAGAAAGGCGAGGCATCGAAGGGGTAGTCGGCTCATCGAAAAAGTGAACTCCTTTCGCGGAATCCAGGTGCGAAACAAGCATTGTGGAAGCGTGATTCTAAACGTGCCGCCCGGCAAATGCAATTCACGGCGGCTGCAATTTACGGCGGCCAGAAGTCAGGAGTCAGGAGAAGAGTTGCCCGATTCTGGCTCCTGACTCATGGCTTCCGACTCCCGACTCATAGCGCTCATTTCCCCGCCATCAGCTTCTCGATTTCCTCCACCTCGCGCGGCAGTCGGCGGGTGAGTTGCTCATAGCCGTCCGGGGTGATGAGAATATCATCTTCGATGCGGAAGCCGATCTTTTCCTCGGGAAGGTAAATGCCCGGCTCGATCGTGATCACCATGCCGGGTTCGAGCGCCCGATTGTAATCGACGGGGTCGTGAACGTTCAGGCCGATGGGATGGCTCAGCCCGTGGAAAAAGTACGGGCCCAGCGGCTGACCGTGCAAATCCTTGCCGTGCGTATTGATGTAATCATAGGCAATCTCGTTCAGGCCCTTCGCGCCATGGCGGCCGATGTACATGCCGGGCTTGGCGGCGGCCATCGCGGCGTTCTGCGCGCCCAGGACGATTTCATAGATCTCGCGCTGTCGCGGCGTGAAGTGGCCGTTGACCGGCAGGGTGCGGGTGATGTCGCTGGCGTACCCGCCATAGGAACCGGCCACATCCATCAGCACCACGTCGCCGTCCTTCATCCGGTTCGAGTCCTCATCGTAGTGAACCACCGTGGAAAAGAATCCCGAGCCCACGATGGGCGGATAGGCAGGCCACTCGCAGCCCCGGCGCTCGAATTCATACTTCATCAACGCGGCGATTTCGTATTCCCACACGCCGGGCTTTACCGCTTTCATGGCGGCCAAGTGCGCCTCCACCGATGCGTCCACGGCCTTGCGAATCAGGGCGATTTCTCCCGGACTCTTCACCGCGCGCAGGCGGGCGATGGCAAGGCGGAGGTCCACAAGCGTGGCCTGGGACGCCAGGTCGTGAATCTTCTTCACCATTTCCGCCTGAAAGCACTCTTCCCCGCTTTCAGGTTGCGGTGTGAGCTCGGTGTAGATTTTGGAAAAACCCTTCAGCGCTTGTTGGAGGTCGGAGGCGAACTGCTCCGCGTCGCGAACCACTGGAAATCCCGTGCGCGCGGGAGCGTCAGCGTCCTGCGGCGCCAGTTTCGGCCCCGTCCATTTCTCTTCCTCCCGGTTGTGCGCGGGGATGTAAAGGATCTCTTTTCCCAGTTCCACCGCCGCGCCCGGCGCATGAGGCTTGGGGACCAGCAGCATGATGGCGTCCGGCTCGTTCCAACCGGTGAGGTAGTAGAACTCCTCATTCTGGCGGAAAGGCGTGACGCTGGCCGCCACATCCGCCTCGACGTAGCCATAGAGCACGATCACGCCATCGCCGCCCGTGTCGCGAATCAAGGTCGCGCGCCGCTGGTGAAACACCGAGAGCGGCTCGCGCTCCCATGCGCCCGCCGCGAGCGCCGTCCCCAGAATGGCCGCTGCCAACAGGGCGAGAATTGCCTTGCGTTCAAACCTTCGTGGCATCAGAACCCCCTTCCGAAGTGAATGTATAGCATAACGCGCCGGTCAAGTTTCACGGCGGCAGAATGATGGAAGAGGCGTGCGGCCGGACCGGAGTCCGCGAGAAGCCCAGACGTCGTGGCGGCCGGATCGCGTATCCCGGCGGGAGGCGCGTCCAGAACCTGCGAATCCTACATTTGTAGCCGATAGTAAAGGCGGGCGCCATTCCCTTCCACGTTGAGGAAAAGATTACGCGGCGTCTTCCACGGCGCGCGCGCGCACCAGCGCGGGCAGGGCGCTGGCCAGGCGCCGCAACGGGGTTTGGAACAGCGACATGGTCCCCATATAGGAGTAGCCCATGAAGAAGAGCAGCAGGAATGGTGTGGTCAGATAATTTTCCATGGTGCAGGAATAAACCATGGTGAAGAAAAAGTAGGCGGCCAGGCAGAGTTCGACCACGGGAATCCAGCCGGCGCGGCGGCGCACATACTTCTTGCCTTCCCAACCTTCTTGGCGCTCCTCCACGTGAAATTTCGGGGTGCGCACGAATTCCGTCTCTTTGCCGATGATGGCCTCAATAACCGCCTTGGAGTTGGTGACGGCCAGGCCGATGCCGGTGGCCATCAAGAAGGGAACGTATTTGATGCGGCTGCGCCACTCTTCCGGGTAAAGCTCGCGCTGCGCCACCATGTAGAAACTGGAAACCGAGCAGGTAGAGGCGAGGAACAGCGGCAGGTCGAGATAGAGCATCTGGAACCAGCCCTGGTAGAACCGCACGATCATGGCCGGCAGCAGAATCACCGAAAACACGATCATGAGCGGGTAGGCGATGTTGGCCGTCAGATGGAGCGTCGCTTCCAGCTTGATTTTCAGCGATTCCTGGCTGCGCCAGACTCGCGGCAGAATCTTTTTCGCCACCTGGATCAGTCCCTTGGCCCAACGCGCCTGTTGCGTCTTGAAGGAATTCATCTCCACCGGCAGCTCTGACGGGCAGACGATATCAGGGTCGTAAATGAACTTCCAACCCTTGAGCTGCGCGCGATAGCTCAAATCCGTGTCTTCGGTCAGGGTATCGTGTTGCCAGCCGCCGGCGTCGTCGATGGCCACGCGGCGCCACATGCCGGCGGTGCCATTGAAGTTGAAGAAGCGGCCGGAGAAATTGCGCCCGCCGTGCTCGATCACGAAGTGCCCGTCGAGCAGGATGGCTTCGATTTCCGCCAGGTTGGAATAGTGGCGATTGATCCACGTCCAGCGGCCCTGCACGACCGCCACCTTGGGATCGGTGAAGTAGTGAACCATCTGGTGCAGAATGGCCGGCGGCGGCGCGAAGTCGGCGTCAAAGATGGCGATGAATTCGCCCCTGGCGCTCTTCATGCCCTCGGCGAGCGCGCCCGCCTTGAATCCCTTGCGATTGGTGCGGTGATGATAAGTGATGGGATGGCCGGCGCCGGCGTATTCGCTCACCAGGCGCGAGCAGACGATGCGGGTCTCGTCGGTGGAGTCGTCGAGCACCTGAATTTCCAGCCGGTCGCGGGGGTAATCAATGCTCGTCACCGCTTCCAGCAGGCGCTCCACCACGTAACGCTCGTTGTAAATCGGAAGCTGGACGGTGACGCGCGGCAACACCTGGAACTGCCCCTGGGGCTTGGGCGCCTTGCCGCGATTCCGCACGTAGAGGTAAACCAGAAAATAGCGATGAATGCCGTAAATCGAAAGAATGATCAGGATGGTGAAATAGGGGATCAGGATGGCAAGGTCAAAGGCGTTGGGTTGATAGATGCCGCGAAACGGATCTTTGTGGAAAACCTGGAAGAAATACTTCACCACCGGGTTGGTGGGCGTCACGAGAATGGCAAGAAGAAGTTGATGCATACAATTATTCCAGCTTAAAAGAAGCCTCCTGCGGGTTCCTTCAGGCCGGCACGTGCTGAGCTTGACCGCTGCGCTCCGTCACCTCATCAACCTGGTCGGCGGCCAAAAGAAGAGTTTTCCTCAACCCGTTAATTGGAGCTCCCTGCGGATGCCAGGAGAGCATTTTTCGCGGCGGCTTGCCCACCGCTCCAAAACCTTCTCGCTTGCTTATGAGGACGCGGCTACACTCGTCGCACTCTCGAGGAGGAGCCACGATGGCCCGACCGCCACTGTGACCGGTTTGATTCCGAGCTTTCGATTATACACCCTCTGCCCCTCGGTCAAGCGTCTTTCTAATGCTTTTGAGACCTCTTCCGGTCGGCGGAGAAATTGAGGTCGATGGACCTCTGGGCAGCGGCCTCGCCCGTGGGTGGTGCTCCCGGCCCGCCGCTCGGAGCGCCGGGCGTGGGGGTAAGAATTAGCGGAGGCCCGCCGACCGGCAAGGGTGGCGGGCATTGCAATATCGTAAGTTCTTGTTTTCTTAGCAAGAATTTGCGCGCTGGGCGTAGGGCCGAACAGCGTTCGGCCAAGGCCGAGCGCTGCTCGGCCCTACGTTGGGTTGCGGCTACGCCGCGCTGCGCTACATACTACGGCGAACTTGCCGATTTCTGGTCTGCAACTGTGTTAGAATCTCGCCGTTAACGTGCTTGGTACATTTTCACATTCACATTGATCCGCAAAAGGGCCGATGAAAATGAGTACGGCCAACCGCTCGAACCAAGTCAGTGGGCAAGGTCCTAGGTTTCGAGCCTTGAATCTGCAGTTTTGAATCGCACCTAGGTTTCGGCTCTTGAATTTTGAATCTGCAATTCTGAATCGCACCTAGGTTTTGGCTCTTGAATTTTGAATCTGCAATTCTGAATCGCACCTAGGTTTTGGCTCTTGAATTTTGAATCTGCAATTCTGAATCGCACCTAGGTTTCGGCTCTTGAATTTTGAATCTGCAATTTTGAATCGCTCTTAGGTTTCGGCTCTTGAATTTTGAATCTGCAATTTTGAATCGCACCTAGGTTTCGGCTCTTGAATTTTGAATCTGCAATTTTGAATCGCTCTCAGGGAGTGCCCCGAATGGCGAAGACTCCGAAAAACGCAAGGCCCGCGAAAACCAGGTCTGCCGAGAGTTGCCAGCACCCTGAGTCGGAAAGCCCCATGCGGCCCGATGTGGGCACTTTGCGCCGATAGGCTTCTGGTGGAGATCGTAACCTCGGGAAACCCCGAAGACATGGGATGGCCCCGCAGGAAAAATTTAACTAGATCAGCGGCGTTAAGAAAGGGAGTGAAAAATGGCACGCAGAATCAACCGAGCGAATGTCCTCTGGATAGAGGCTGACCCAGTTTTTGGGGGCAGCTTAAGCCAAGTGCAATTCCCTGTCGAATTGAGCGGCTTCTTTGGTCTTCCGCAAAACGCAACCTTTGGCCAAACAAAGCAAGTCGCTGTGAGCGCGGCTGGAGTAGACTTTCATGAAAAAAAGATGGATTTTCACCATAATCAAATGTGGCGCCTCAACTTGCCTACCCGCCGACAAGGGTACGGCGGCTATGCGGGCCAGATTCTCGTATTCGAAAAAACGGACAAGAACAATCGCTTTAGGCTTTGGACGCTTGAGGCGACACATCCGCTTGTTCGGAGGCTTCGTTTAACAAGTAGAGTGTCCGGGATGACAGGTTCCACTGTTCGCGAAGATGGCAGCCGGAGACTATACGGGTACTTCTAAGCCCTGCTGAGGCAGCAGACATCGCCGTAAGTGGAGATAGATTGCGCAACAGGATGGTCGCTAGTTTAAGGCTGTGCCCTTGCGATCGTTAATTGTCGAAGGGGCACGACAGCGAGTTCGAAGGGGGCCGTTTAGCATGCCGCGAACGAAAAAAAGCAAGAAGATCAAGGCGGAGAGTGGTGCGGAAAGTTATAGGCACCCGGAAGCGGAAAGTCCTATGCGCCCGGATGTGGGGACCCAGGCGCAGTTCAAGAAAAAAAAGCCGCCGGCTACTTACCGATACGATTCTTCGCTTTCCCCGGCACTTGACTGGGACGGGCAGAATTCGGCGCGGGAAATCGGGGAGCGCCAGTTGTCTGTAATCGAGGAAAAACTGTCCGTTGCCCGTCGTCAGTTATCCGTCGAAAAAACCTCCACTGCCGACTTGGAGGTGGCTGCCGCGAGCCTCGGCCAAGCCGAAGACGCCATGCGCGCGCTCAAAGCGCTGAGCCGGCCGTTTCTGAATTGGGCGGGCAAAGCCGAGCGGCTTTCCTTTGACGTTCCCACCTTGCCGCTGTTCGTGCATGAGCGTCTCTCCACCAAGGCGATCATTGAAACCCTCTCGAGCCACAAGCGCGATAAGCAGCTGGATATGTATAGCCTCTTCGGTGATCCGCAGCACTCTGTCGCCGACCAAGTGTTGCGGGCCTACGAGTACCAGGACGAGTGGGTGAATCGGATGATCCTGGGTGACTCCCTGGTGGTGATGAATTCGTTTTTGCACTACGAGGGCTTGGGCGGGCAGGTGCAGATGGTCTACATGGACCCGCCTTATGGCGTAAAGTTCGGATCAAATTTTCAGCCCTTCGTAAGACAGCGGAGCGTGAGCGAGGTCAAACACAACGACGATGATTCCCTGACTCGCGAGCCTGAGATGGTGCAAGCCTACCGTGACACTTGGGACTTGGGCCTGCACTCTTATTTGACTTACCTGCGCGACAGGTTGCTGCTCGCGCGTGAACTACTAACACCCAGCGGCAGCATTTTTGTACAGATTAGTGACCAAAACCTACATCATTTGCGGGAGGTGATGGACGAGGTCTTTGGGCCAGAAAACTTTATAGTGACCTTTTTGGTGAAAAAAAAAGGTGGCCAGAAGGGGGAACTGATTGACCCTGTAAATGACTATCTCCTTTGGTTTGCGAAAGATGTCACTCGATGTCGAGAACGATTCCACCAGCTATACGAGAGAGCCGAAGTGGATCCGGAGCTTTCTGAGACATTTCGATACGCGGAAATGCCTGACGGGCGAGATGTGACGCTAAATGACCTCTCCCAGGAAGGCGATAGTGGAGTCGATTACACTCAGCACCCGGAGCGTGTTTTCATCGACTTCCCTGGGGCACGAATTTTCAAAGCCGAAAACATTACCAGTGGAGGTTATCGACGAACCCAAAGTGTAATTTATAAATTCAAGGGCCAACAGTACGATCCTGGCATCTCAAAAGGAAACTGCTGGAAACACAGCGCCATAACTGACGATGATTCTCCTTCGGGCATGGATAAACTCGCGGCAGCTGGACGTCTGTTTGTGGGCGACAAACAGCTAGCTTTCAGACGCTACACCAACGACTTCGGCTATACAGCAATCTCCAATTGGTGGGATGGGTTGGGTGGCGCGGCTAAACCTGTTTACGTCGTTCAAACAAATCCGGAGATCGTGAAGCGCTGCATTCTGATGACTACTAACCCAGGCGAATTGGTTCTTGATCCCACCTGTGGCAGCGGCACCACGGCATATGTGGCAGAACAGTGGGGGCGGCGATGGGTCACGATTGACACAAGCCGCGTGCCTCTCGCTCTTGCCCGCCAGCGACTGCTCACCGCCACCTTTCCCTGGTACGAATTGAATGACAACGCACGCGGGCCGACGGGAGGATTTGTCTATAGGCGCAAGCAGAACAACAAGGGCGAGGAAGTTGGCGGCATTGTACCGCACATCACGTCGAGCACGATTGCAAATGACGAGCCGCCGATGGAAGAAGTGCTGGTGGACCGGCCGGAGGCGGATAACAAGATCACCCGCGTCACCGGGGCGTTCTGCGTGGAGGGCACGATTCCGACGCCGGTGGACTTGGAGGCGTCGGAAGCGGCCATTAGAGAATCAGAGATTTCAGATTTGAGAGAGGGAGCGATTGGAGATGCGAGAATTTCGGATTTGAAAGAATCCACTTCAAGAGAAGGACAAAGCACCTTTACCGACCGGATGCTCGAAATTCTGCGCAAGAGTCCGCTGTTACGGCTTGAGGGCAACCGGACCCTGGCGCTGAAGAACATCCGGCCCCCGGCCAAAACCCTCTCGCTCTCCGCCGAGGCGTTGGTGGACGCCACCGCGCCGGGACAATCTCCCACGTTGCAGGACGCCCTCCAGGAGGCCGCCGAAAAAAACGGCAAGGCCCTGCCGCTCTCGGCCAAGCCGGTGGCGCTGGTCTTCGGTCCGGAGAACGGCGCGATCAGCGAGCGGCTGGTGCAGGAGGCGGCCAAGGAAGCGTGGCTCAAGAATTACACCCACCTGTATGTGATCGGTTTTGCCATTCAGCCCAACGCGCGGCAGTTGATTGAAAACTGTGACAAGGTAGTGGGCATTCCGGCCACATACATCCAGGCCACGCCGGACTTGCTGATGGGCGATTTGCTGAAGAACATGCGCTCCAGCCAAATCTTCAGCGTGTGCGGGCTGCCGGAAATTAAGGTTCACCCTGTAGCGGCGGTCTCCGACCGCCGACAGGAAGACGGCGGTGGGGACACCGCCGCTACAGGCTCCGGTGCCGGAGGATCGAAGATTTCAGATTTGAGATTTGAGAACAAAACCTATCAGGTGGAATTATTGGGACTCGATGTGTTTGATCCGGTCACCATGGATGCGGCCCACCGCAGCGGCAATGACGTTCCCGCGTGGTTCCTGGACACGAACTATAACGGTCTCTGCTTCCACGTGTCGCAGGCGTTTTTTCCACGCACGAGCGCTTGGGACAACCTCAAGAAGGCGTTGAAGAGCGAGTTTGAAGAAAGCGTTTGGGAGCATCTTTCCGGCACCACCAGCGCGCCGTTTGAGACCGGCGAGAATCGGCAGATTGCTGTGAAGGTGATTGACGACCGGGGGAATGAGTTGATGGTAGTGGAGAAGCTGCGGTGATTTGAGATGGCAGATTTGAGATTTGAGAAACCCGAGATGGCGGATTTGAGAGACCCGAGATTGCGGATTTGAGAGACCCGAGATTGCGGATTTGAGAGACCCGAGATGGCAGATTTGAAAAGCCCGAGATTGCGGATTTGAGAAGCCCGAGATTGCGGATTTGAGAGACCCGAGATGGCAGATTTGAGAAGCCCGAGATTGCGGATTTGAGAAGCCCGAGATTGCGGATTTGAGAAGCACGAGATTGCGGGTTCGAGATTCAAGAACGGAAAAAACCTATGAAATACGATCGCTTCGAGCAGCTTCCCGTTTGGCAGGCCGGAATTGAACTTGCCGTTGCCGTCTACGCCATGACAGAAAAGCCCGCCTTCGAACGCCGCTATTCGCTGCGCGACCAGATCGAACGCGCTGCGGTTTCCGTTTCCAATAATATCGCCGAGGGCTTTGAACGCGGCACCACGCAGGAAGTCTTGACGTTCCTCTACATCGCCCGCGGGTCGGCGGGGGAAGTGCGGTCGATGCTGTGCCTGTTGGAGCGGATTCCGCTATTCTCCGATCTCAAATCTGAAATTTCAAATTTGAAATCTCTGGCTGAAAGCATTTCACGGCAATTGCGCGCCTGGGCGGACTCGCTGCAAAACTCGGGCATCAAGGGCCAGCGGTATCTGACCGACAAGACACGCAAAATCGAGGAAGCCAAGCGCAGCCGCGATGAATTTCTGCAAACACTCGAACGAGTCCGGCAGGGCGCGCCGTACCCGGAAAGTAAAAAGTAAAGTGCCAATCCCCCGGTTCGCGGGCGAGAGGGGCGCGTCGTACTCGGAGAGTAAAAAGTAAAGTGCCAATCCCCCGGTTCGCTGGCGAGAGCGGCGCGCCGTACCCGGCAAGTAAGCAGTAGACTCTCAAATCTCAAATTTCGTCGCGCGCACGAAGCAGGGAGTACACTCTCAAATCTGAAATTCTGATACCGGCAGAAAGAATATGAAGCGCTCGCAAGCGTGGCGTGGCGAATTCGCCGCTCCCAAGACAATCCGAGCACCACGATAGAGAAAACATGAGCTACGAAGTATCCGAGCCAATCCAGAATTCGCCCTTCGAGAAGCCCGCCCGCTACTGGTACATCCAGGAGGGCGAGGAACCCGAGCTGCGAACGGGAAGGCGTCCACCCGTCGTTTTTCCCCCCCGTGACCAAAAAGAGGAATGGACGGAGACAGCCCTGCTCCGGCGCTCCCAAGAGTACCCGGCGGGATACGAGCTGGCGCTCGTCAATCTGATTCGGGAGCGCTTGGAGGCTTGGCGGCAGGATTACGCCGGGGTGACGCGCACCACGCTGGAATTGCTGCAATGGTGGAGGCGCGAGGGAAGGGAGAAGCGGCTCTTCTACGCACAAATCGAAGCGCTGGAGACGGTGATTTTTCTTACCGAAGCACGGGCAGACTTTCTGCAAGGGATTGCGGTTCCGCGCGACGAACCGAGCGATGACCGCAAGAGTGAAGGCTTTACGGGCTTTCTTCGCTATGCCTGCAAAATGGCCACTGGGTCCGGTAAGACTACGGTTATGGGAATGCTTGCCGCCTGGAGCATCCTCAATAAGATTAACGACCGCAGCGATGGGCGATTCTCCGACGTGGTACTGGTGGTGTGCCCGAACGTTACCATCCGCCATCGGCTTTCCGAGCTTTACCCGGAAACGGGGGAAGCGAGCATCTATCGGACTCGTGACTTGGTCCCCCCGCATCTCATGCCGCTACTCAGCCAGGGGAAGGTGCTGGTAACCAACTGGCACGTGTTTGAACCGCAGGGCGTGCAAACCGGGGGCGTGACCGCCAAAGTGGCGAAAGCCGGCGTCCCCGTGCGAACCCGCGAAACAATCAACATCGGGCCAAAGACAACAACCGCTCGCGGATCACGCTACCTGACACTCAAGGATTTTGAGAGGCAAGTGGCCGCAGGCTTGTTGACCGTGCTCGAAGAGGAGAAGGAAAAGGATGGCAGCCTGAAGAGGGTAAAGGTTGAATCGGTCAAGTACGTAGAAAGTGATACTTCACTGATTAATCGCGTGCTGGGCCGGGAAATCGGCGGCAAGCAGAACATCCTGGTTCTCAATGATGAAGCCCACCACGCTTACCGTATCAAGCGCGATGAGCCCGAACCGGGAGAACTTGAGGATTTCAGTGAAGAGGAAGAGGCGGAAGAATTCTTTCAGGAAGCCACCGTATGGATTGAGGGTCTGGACCGCATTCACAAATTGCGCGGCATCAACTTTTGCGTCGATTTGTCGGCAACGCCCTATTTCCTCGGCCGCGTTGGGCAGGAATCAAACAAGCCCTTTCCTTGGGTGGTAAGTGACTTCGGGCTGGTGGATGCCATTGAATCCGGCTTGGTGAAGATTCCGCAAATGCCCGTGCGGGACGCCACCGGCGCACCCATACCGAGCTACTTCCACATCTGGAACTGGATTCTTCCCCAGCTTACGCCGGCCGAGAGGGGTGGAACCAAAGGCAACGCGAAACCGGAAGCCATCCTGAAGTATGCCCATCACCCAGTGGCAATTCTCGGCGGCCTTTGGGAAAAGGAGTTGGAAGATTGGCAAGGGACCGGGACTGAGCCGCGTCCGCCCGTGTTCATCATCGTTTGCAAGAATACGAGAATTGCCAAGGTGGTATATGAATGGCTGGCGGAAGATAAATCGCCCATTAACATCCCCCCGGCCAAAGTGGAGGGTTTTCGCAATCGCGATGGCCAGGTAAATACCATCCGAGTTGACTCGAAGGTGGTGCACGAGACGGATACGGGTGAAGCCAAGAGCGATGAATCCCGGTGGATGCGATTCATTTTGGATACGGTCGGAAAAACCGGCTGGCCCCTCGATCGGCAGGGCCGGCCTGTTTACCCGGAAAGCTTTGAGGAATTGGCGCAAAAGCTCGGGCGCCCGCTACACCCGCCCGGCAGGGACGTTCGATGCATTGTCAGCGTCGGGATGCTGACGGAAGGCTGGGACTGCACAACGGTGACTCACATCATCGGAATCAGACCCTTCATGTCGCAGTTGCTTTGCGAACAGGTGGTTGGCCGTGGACTGCGGCGGGCAAGTTACGAACTGGGGCCTGAGGGTAAGTTTACCGAAGAAATCTCCCAGGTGTTCGGCGTACCCTTCGAGGTGATTCCGTTTAAGGCCAATCCCCAAGGCCCGGTGAAGCGCCGCGAAAAACGCTACCACGTACACGCGCTGCCGGGAAAAGCCGAATTCGAGATTCGCTTTCCGCGCGTGGAGGGATATACGCAGGCCATTCGCAATCGCATTACCGTGGATTGGGCCAACGTGCCGCCTCTGGTCTTGGTTCCAGGCCGAATTCCTCCGGAAGTCGAGATGAAAGGTCTGAGCGTCAATAACGCCGGAAAGCAGTCACTCAGCGGGCCCGGCGCTATCAGTGAGGCGACGCTGGCGGAGTTTCGCGCCAAACGGAGGGTCCAGGAGCTTATCTTCGACCTGGGGCGAACGCTCATCAAGAGCTATGTGGCCCAACCGAAATGCGAGGCTCCTGCCCATGTGCTGTTTCCCCAGGTCGTCAAAATCTTGCAGCGCTATGTGCGGGAGAAGGTCCACGTCCACCCACCCGCCGATATCAAGGATCTGTTTCTGGCGCCCTACTACGGTTGGCTGGTGGAGATTCTTGCGGAAGCCATCCGACCGGACACATCGCAGGGTGAGGCAGCGGAGGTTCCCCGTTATGAAGCAAGCCGCGGGCCAGGCTCCACAGCGGAAGTTGATTTCTGGACAAGTCGCGAACCGCGTGAGGTTCTGAACAGTCACGTGAATTACATTGTTCCTGAAACCCAAAGGTGGGAACAGTCCGCCGCGTACTTTATCGACAAGCACCCAGCAACCGCAGCCCTCGTCAAGAACGCGGGCCTGGGCTTCGCCATCCCCTACCTGCACAATGGACAAATGCACGACTATATGCCGGACTTCATTATCCGTCTGAAAACCGAGCCTACGATTCATTTGATTTTGGAAACCAAAGGTTATGATCCCTTGGAGGACGTCAAACGCGGCGCCGCTGAGAGATGGGTCGCGGCGGTTAATGCAGATGGAACCTACGGAACATGGCGTTATGCACTTGTAAGAAGACCCACAGAAGTAAGTGGAGTTTTGTCAGGCATTGTCCGCAACAATTAATGATGCGATCGACATAATACGGCCAGTTCAGTGCCTTGCAGTAATTCAGCACCGAGGAATGTTCAAAAACAGTTCACAGTCCACAGTTCACAGGAACAACAAGAACGCCCAGACCGTTAACTGTTGACTGTGAACTGTCAACTATGAACTTCCTCTGATCCGCTCGCGCCCGCCGGTCGTCATTCGACATCGAGCGGAGCCTCTTTTCAGCTCGCCAGGCGAGACCTTCTGCGTCCCAATCCGCCCTGGCTTCCGGCCCGGACGGGCCTTTGCCCGCGCTTGAGGACCATCAGGCGCGCGACGTTTTGCCGGGCGCTCGCCAAGCTGCACTTGATTCTCACCAGGTCGTCCATCGACTTCTCTTGCACTTTGCCCAACTCCCAGCGCTTCACACTGGCCACCCCGACGCTGAGATACGCGGCAAATTCCTCCTGCGACATCCCCAGGTGGCTCCGAATCCTGCGGATGTCCGAGCTGGTCAGAAGCCCGTGCTGTTTTCGATAGGCATCCGCAACCTTGGTGCTAAACGCATCGATCTGGCGGGCGTGCAGGGTTGCATACCCGCAATGGGGGCAGACCATCGCCTCGGCGGGTACCCGGTATCGCTCACCCGCATACTCCCCGTCCATCATCGTCGTGCTTTTCTCCAACTGCCTTCCGCAACGCAAGCAATTCACGGCTTAGACTCCTTGGTGAATTTTGCCGGGTGAAAAGAGACGATGTAAAGCGTTTCCTTCACGAAGCAGATCTTCAGGTACATCCTCCGGCCAAAATGCGCGGACTCCCAGACGAATGCAAACAGCTCCGCGCCCTTGCAGGCCCTCTCGTAAGACTTCTGAGGCGGGCGGGAGCCGGCGTAATGCCCTGGCCCAACCTCGCCGAGAGCCGCGCCAAGCGCTTCCGTCTGCTCATCCAGAGTCCAGCAATCGAGATCGTGGAACTCCGGCAGCAGCTTCGCGATATCGGCAGCCAACCAATCCTTCGCCGCAACCCTTTCTCGCGCCTTCAGGATCTTACCGAGGGCCTCGGCGTGGCTTGGCCGCCCCATCTCACCTCCCATGGTATCATATGATACCAAGAACCACCAGACGCATCACCGCGCTACACAGGGCCCCGTCAAAGTCCAGGGTGGCTCATATCTCCAGAGCTACGAATGCATCATCCACGAATAGACCCCTCACCCACCGCCTTGCGGTCCCCCCTCTCCCCCTGGAGAGGGATAAAAATCAAAATCGCAGCCCTCTCCCTCGGGGAGAGGGGGGACCGCAAGGCGGTGGGTGAGGGGTACTTTTCATCCCCGTCGGACTTTGACGGGACCCTCCCGCGGCACCCTGCCGAATGCTCGATGTGGTGCGATCAGGCGATTTCTCGCACCAGTGGTGCGAGTTTTGGATTCTGCCCGTAGGTCTCGTAGAAGAGCTCCATCCGCCAGAGGTTGACGGCCTCACGTAGCATCTCCGGCAAATTAACATCGTTCGGCGACAGAACCTCACCGATAACATCAAAGACGAGATCCGCCAAAGCGCTTCGCATCGGCTCCATCTTCTGGAGCAGCCGGTCGAGGATGCATCCTTTGGCCAATTAAGCCGGCGGCTTCATCTGCCGTGATGATGGCCTCGTCCTGCGTTCCGTCAGAAAGCCGCACGCGGCACTCGTAGCTGGACCCGATCTTGCGGACCGCTTCCAGGGTAACCGGCTGGACGAAGTGACCCGGTAGGAGTATTCGTTGACCTATGGGGAAATGGTCGTCGTTCACCTCCACGTCGGCATGGCGGTGGACGGAAGTAGCTCCAAAGTATATCTCATCGCGCTGTGTGGCACACTCTAGCAGACGCCCGCCTGGCGCGAACCTGTTTTTCAGGTCCGCTCTTCTCCTTGCACGGTCCATTCCGACGCGCGGCCCCCTCACGGGCTGCCGAGCTTCCGCTCGCGCCCCCCGTTCGGCGCTCAGAGAGCACCGCTACTTGTGTCGCTCTGCATAAACACCAGCCTCCGTGGACTTGCGAACGCCGGTCCGGATATCCAAACCGAGACACGACCGCGCCCTTCCCGAATTTGACATTTTGACCGAAAAGCTCAAAAGCCCTGCTTACGGACTTTTAGTCCAAGTTTCCGGGACAAACCCTGGTCATCTTCCGAGGTATTGGTGGGAATTAGCCTTCATCCTCTTTACCACCAAGAGCGGGGACATCTGGGGACCTGTGGAACATGCCATCTTACCCCACAGCGAAAAATTGTGAGCAGTCGGCAGTCGGTAATCGAAAATCGCGGATCGTAGAACGAAAATCGAGGGGCGAAACTCGAAAGTCGCCAATCACAAATCGCGAATGACCCGACACCCGATAACGCAAGGGGCAAACAGTCCAATCGCCAATCACGGATCGCCAATCACGGATCGCCAATCTCAAGTCAGCTCATCACCCGATGACGTGATGGGCCGATGGTCCAATCGCCAATCACCAATCGCAAATCTCACTTCAGTCGATCACCGGATCACCCGATTATCTAATGAGGTTGGGGGTATCCTGCGGGCTGGGAGGAGTGTCCGAGCCACCCGGGCTGCCGGGGCCACGCTGTCCACCTCCAGGCCCGCCCTCGCCATGGTGCTCCTCCCGCATTTCCTGGAATTGCTTTTTCTGTTCCGGCGTAAGGATTTCGGCAATGTGTGCACGCGTGATTCTGCGAACCATTTCCATCCTCTGCCGCGCTTCACCCTGGCTCAGGTTAGTGTTGCTTCGAATTTCCCTGATGCGTTCCATTTCATGTTTCAGAAGGGGGCGGATTTTATCTTTTTGCTCACTGGTGAGATTAAGTTGCTGGGTCAAATTCTCCAAGCGCCTTTCAACCATGCCGCCACCCCCGGGCCTGCCATTGGCGGTACCTCCCTGATCGGGTTGGCTGGGGGCCGGGGGCTCCTGCTGTGCCCATATTCCTGCGACTGTCAGTGTCGCCATGCTCACCAGGCAAACCGCTAAAGACCTTGTCCAAATTTTCCGCATCATCACTTCCTCCTTGTCACGTTTGTGCCCTCAGGCACGCTCGCCGGCAAATCAATAGACCCGATTTCCCGCCGCGGGCAAGGTTACCGACAAGTCGAGACGTGTGCCGCCCCGCCCCATCTCCCACCGGCGGGAAACTTCGGCTAGTTGCTTCCTGCCCTCACCCTGGATTGACCCCGCGCAGACACAGAAGTTGCGTTTCGCGGGCGCGCTGAGCCGAGGCAGGACGTCCGCTAGAATTCATACGGGGCGGCCCGCTGGCTCATCACCCATTGCCTGGTTCACTCGCCATCGTTCAATTTTGCGGGGGACCCGGCCAGCCACCGCGTCCACCGCCCCCACCGGGCAGACCCGAATGAACCTCCGTGGCTACAAACTGACCGTCGACTTCTTTCCCCATGGCAAAGATGCGGTCGCCGACTTTGAGATCCTTGAGGGCGATGGTCTTTCCTTCTTTGTCGAATGTGGTCTGGTCATTGACCACGATGATTCTTTCACCACGGCGGCCATTCACCTTGATCTTGTTCCCGTCGATGGAAACAATTTGGCCACCCGCGCGGGTACCTTCCATCCCTCCGCCCCCGCCGGGACCCATACCTCCGCCTTGACCCCAGCCACCACCTCCGCCGGGACCTCCTTGACCGCCACCCGGCCCGCCACCGCCGGGCCCGCCGCCACTCTGAAACCTCTCGAACTGTTCTGCCGTGACGCGATTGACTCCCGTGGCCACCACTTGCTTGTCCGCATTGGGAGTGCCACGCACCATGACGTGGTCACCGACTTTCATATCTTCCAACGCGAGTTCCTGAGGCTGCGGTTGCCCCTCCACCCGCTGGCGGAAATGCGTCTGATCATTCACCAACACGGTTTGTGTGGTGCCATCAGGTTTCTTGATCTCGAAGCGATCGACTCCCACGGACGTGATGGTGCCCATCACCGGCGGCGGGCCACCCATGCCTGGCCGCGGCGGCTCCTGTCCCGCAGATGGGGCATTTTGTTGGGCTGCCAGCGAACCGGCAAGACTTAATACCAGGAATACGGCAATGCCGAGTAAGTGTTTTTTAGACATAAACTCCTCCCTGTGTTTTTGACGACCCAAAGGCGTGTGCGGTTACCCTGTAACCTTGAGGCGTTGATAAACGTAGAGAATCCTTGTAAGCTTTGTTCTTCAACGGGGTTACAAACGCGTGGACTTTACAAATTTTACAGCATTCGCCAAGTTCTTGCGCGCCCTTGTCGTCTTCGGACTACTGGGCGCAAGCCTCCTGTTCGGCCAAGCGACCGTCACGACGACGGGAACGGTGACGGGGCACGTGCGGGGCCCGGGAGGAGTCTCTGTTCCCGGCGCAACGGTCCAGCTTACTAACCCCCAATCTGGCGAACGCAAAGAAACCTGGACCGATGAAGCAGGCAATTATACCTTCACGGGACTCGCGCCGGGAAACTATCACCTGGATGTATCACTGGTGGGGTTCCGGACCGATTCTCGCGAGCCCTTGCCCGTGACTTCCGGAGGAACGCTGAAAGTCAATGTGGCGCTGGTGGTCGCATTGCCGGAGAGTGAAGCTCCGCAGCAGGCGAAGGCGACGCAACCCACGGGCAATCGCGCCGCCATGCCGGGCGCGGGCCGCAATCGGGGCGCCACCCTCGGTAACTATGCAAACTCTGGGGGCGAGGGCGCAGGCCCCGGCGGCGCCGGTGCGTCATTGCGCATTGCCGAGGGTAATGGTGCGGGACCAACATCCGCGGAGGCGCAACCGGAAGAGGCCGACACTTCAGCGAGCGCCAACAACTCATTTCTACTGGGAGGTGGCATGGGTGAAGCAGCCACCCCAGGAGGAGGATTTGGTGGGCCCGGCGGGCCTGGCGGCGGGATGGGCGGCTTCGGCGGAGGGCCCGGCGGTCCAGGTGGGCCTGGCGGTGGTGGCGGGGGGCCGTTTGGCGGCGGATTCGGCGGCGGTGGTCCTGGGGGAGGTGGACCCGGACCCGGTGGATTCGGCGGCGGCGGTGGTGGTGGATTCGGCGGCGGTGGCGGACCCCGTGGCTGGTCGCGCAATCGCGCCGCGGTGAACCGCATTCGCGGCAATGTTATGGAGCAGTACACCAACTCGGGGTTCGATGCGCATCCCTTTCCGTTGAACGTCGCGGAGTCGCCACGGATTCCCTCTTATCGTGAAACCTTGGGAATCACCTTGGGCGGCCCTCTGGTAATCCCCCATGTTTATCGTGGCGGCAACAAAACGAGTTGGTCCGCGAGCTACAACTTGCAGCGCGGAAGAACCGGTTTCGACCGCTTTTCCACGGTACCCACCGAGGAAGAGCGGCAAGGGAATTTTTCCGACACGGTTATTGCCTCCGGGCAATACGCCGGAACCGTTCCGACCCTCTACTTCGTCCCCTCGTCAAGCGCCCCCGCGGGATGCACGGCATTTACGAGACACATTATTCCTACGCCCTGCCTCAATTCCGCCGCCACCGGCTTGCTGCAATACATCCCGCCGGCCAACCTGCCTGGCGAAGTGCAGAACTTTCATTTGCAGGAACCCTTACCTAGCTCCAATGACCGCGTGATGGGCCGCATCGGACAACAAATCAATTCCAAGAACAGCCTGAACGTTATGTACTACTTCAACTCATCGCGCAGCCGATCCGTCGCCGGGTTCCCCCAGTTAACATCGCACTCCTCCAGCCGCGGCCAGAACCTGAGCGTGGGCGAGTCTCACACCTTTAATACGCACCTCATCAATAGCTGGGATCTGAATTTCAATCGCCAGCGCACCTCATTGCTGAACGCCTTCGCGTTTCAGCATGACATTGCCGAGGAGTTGGGGATTACGGGGGTTTCCACCAACCCCTTTGATTGGGGTGTCCCCTCGATTGGGTTTACCAATTTCGGGGGGTTGAACGATCCGCTTCCCTCGCTCTCCCGCCCCCAGACCGTGCGCACCAGCGACACGCTGATCTGGAACCGTGGAAAACATAATCTCCGCATGGGTGGCGAGTTGCGCCGCGTTGAGCAGAATACCGAGACCGACCCCAATGCGCGCGGCACCTTCAGCTTCACCGGTTACAGCACCAGCAACTTCAGCAATGGGTTCCCTGTGCCCGGCACCGGCTATGACTTCGCCGACTTTCTCCTCGGCCTCCCACAGACCACTTCCGTTCGTTTCGGCGTCGCCAGCAATTACCTTCGCAACTGGGTCACCACGGCCTTCTTGAATGATGACTGGCGCACGAACACGCACCTGACGCTTAATTACGGCATCCGATACGAATACTTCCTGCCCCAGTCGGAAAAATACGGGCACCTTTCAGACTTATCATTCGGACCCGGGTTCAGCTCGCCGGAGGTGGTTACGGGCCAGCACCCCGGCTCACTGCCTCCGTCGCTCATTCATAGCGACGCGCACAACTTCTCGCCGCGCGTAGGAATTGCCTACCGCCCCTGGATTCAGCATCACCTGGTCATGCGCGGGGGATACGGCATCTTTTACGACGGCAGCATCTACTCGCGCATGGTGGGCAACATGCTGGATCAGCCGCCTTTCGCCACGGCCTCCACGCTGACCACCAACCCGCAGCAGGTGTTGACACTGGAGGACGGATTCCCTGCCCTTACCTCCAACACCATTCACAACACCTATTCCGCCGACAGCAATTTCCGCCGGCCCTATGCGCAGAGCTGGAACTTCAGCATGGAGGATGAGCTGTTTCGCAACGTCATTCTTTCCGTCGGCTACGTGGGATCCAAGGGGACGAAACTTGACTTGTTGCTCTCGCCCGATAGTTTGAACCCCAGTGCGTCCGGCACGCAGCAGACCTCCATTCCCGGCGTGCAGCAGTTTCTCTATGAGACTTCCGGCGCGGCGTCGATTTACCACGGGCTCCAAGTCACCTTACGGCGGCAGTTTCACGGTGGCTTTTCCATGAGCGGCAACTACACATTTGGCAAGTCCATTGATGACGCGGCCAGCGTGGGGGGCAGCGGCCGCAACCTGCCGCAGAACAGTTTTGATCTGCACGCGGAACGCGCCCTTTCGAATTTCGACGTTCGCAACAGGTTGATTGTCAATCACACGTATGAGTTTCCTTTCGGGGAGCAGCGCCACTACCTCAATCGCGGCGGCGTCGCGGCGCGGATTATCGGTAACTGGCAGATCAGCGGCGTCACCACCGTGCAATCCGGTATGCCCTTGACCGCGCAGGTGGCCGGCAACCAGTCGAATAATAATGGTTCCGGCGTGTTCGCCTCCGAGCGTCCCGATGCCACCGGCCTCCCCGCCGACCTGCCGCGCTCAGAGCGGGGAACGGAAGGATTCTTCAACACCGCGGCCTTTGCGCTTCCACCCTCCGGCCAACTCGGCACCGCGGGACGCAATACCATTACCGGCCCGGGTACGGTCAATTTCAACATGTCGCTCGGACGCTTTTTCACTTTCTCGCGGGAAAAGAACTTGCGCGCGCGCTTCAGCATCGACGCCAACAATATTTTCAACCACCCGAACTACAGTGGCGTGGCCACCACGGTCAATGCCCAGAATTTTGGCTGGGTCACCAGCGTGGGAGCGATGCGTGCGGTGACCCTCAGTTTGCGGTTCAATTTCTAGCCCAAGGCCTTTGAATTTCGGAATCAAAATGATGCACCACAAAGACACCAAGACACCAAGAAAAGCGCCAGGCAAAAAGGCGGCAATCCCTCACCTCATACCTTCGGGTTTTCCCCTGGTGCCTTTGAGTCTTGGGGGTGTGGTCCTCGCCATCTGCCTCTCTGCCTATCTACCCACTGCCTATCTTGCCCAGGTAAAGCCCTCCGCGCCGGTTTCCAAGAGCCCGCAGCAAGCCTTCATTCTGCGCTCCGTCACCAACGAGGTGTTGGTGGATGTGCGGGTCTACGACAAGTCCGGCAAACCCGTTACCGATCTGAAGCCATCGGATTTTCGCGTGACGGAAGATGGCGTTCAGCAAACCATCGCCGATTTCAGCCTGGAAGACGTGGAGAAGTTGGCCCAAGCCAGTGGGGGTAATGAGCAGGCACAGGTCATCGACCTCGCCAAGCTGCCGCCGGAAGTCAATGCCGAGCACGTGCTCCAGGACCACCGTCTGACGGTCTTGTTCTTTGACTTGAGTTCGATGCAACCCGACGAGCTGATGCGCGCCCTGAAGTCTTCGGGTGATTTCGTGACCAACCGCATGACCCCTGCTGACCTGATCGCGGTGGTCACTTACTCATCCAGCTTACGGGTGACTCAGGATTTCACCAACAACCGGGATTCCATCAAGAAGGCTCTGCGCGCGATCCTGGTGGGGGAGGAATCCTCCTCTCTGGCCGGGCAGGGGACGACCGGAGAGGCGGGCGGCACGGATGCCAGTGGGATGGAAATCGTCGCCCAGGACGTGTCCGACGCGTTCACTCCGGATCAGACCGAATTCAACATTTTCAACACGGATGAGAAATTGGCCGCCGTCGAATCCCTCGCCACCATGCTTCGCAACGTGCCCGGGCGCAAGAGCGTGATTCACTTTTCCAGCGGCATTACCCGCACCGGCCAGGAAAATGAGGCGACGCTGCGGGCGGCCACCGACGCGGCGAATCAGGCCGATGTTTCCCTTTACACCATGGACGCGCGCGGGCTTGCCGCCCTGCCTCCCGGCGGCGATGCCAGCGCTTCCAGCCCCTCCGGCACGGCGGTTTATTCCGGCTCGGCTGTGGCTTCGCAGGTCTCCTCCTTGCAGGGCAGCCGCGAGACCATGGCCACCCTCGCCACCGACACGGGGGGAAGAACGTTTTACGATCTGAACGATTTCACTCCCGCCTTCGAAGAAGTTCAGAAAGAGAATTCCAGCTATTACCTGATCGGATATTCCCCTACCAACACGCACTCGGACGGCCGATTCCGGCACATTCGCGTGGAGGTATCGCGGCCGGGCTTGAAGGTCCAGGCGCGCCCCGGCTACTTTGCTCCCAAGAACTTCCGGCAATTCACGCGCGAGGACAAGGAGCTCCAGCTCCAGCAGGTGATGGATTTGGATGTGCCTTTTGTGGACCTGCCCTTTGTGGTGGAGACGGCCTACTTCCGCCGTGCGGATAAGAAGTTCACCGTGGTTCTGGCCGCCAAGATTCCCGGCTCGCAGGTTGCTTTCCTGAAGAAATCCGGAAAGCGCGAGACCGAATTTGATTTTGCCTGGAAAATAACCGACGCCCAGAACCACATCGCGGGGGGACTGCGCGATACTTTACCCGTGAGGATGACCAACGATACTTTTGATGAAATCGTCGGCAGCAACCTGTTCTACGAGGGTGAAATCGCTTTGCCCGCCGGAAAATACAATCTGAAGGTTGTAGTGCGCGAGAACGAAGGCGGAAAGATCGGGACCTTTGAGGCGCCGCTGGAGGTGCCGGACGTTGCCGATACGGGCCTGGGCTTGAGCTCGATCGTGCTGTCCAACGAAGTCAAGACCTCCGATGAACTGGATCGCGCCCATGTGAATCGCGACAAGAATTCACCGCTGCAAGTGGGGACCCGCTCGGTTCTGCCCAGCGTGACGCGCGTGTTCCGCACCAGCCAGATGCTTACAGTTTATCTGGAATCCTATGCGGGGAAGAGTGTGGCGTCCACCGGACCCACCACGCCGCCCTCCGTAGGCCTTGTCTTCTTCCGCCGGGGAAGGAGATTCGCCGATGCCGGGCCCTTCCCCGGAAAGCTGGAGAAGTCGACGGAACAGAAGGCTACCTACTTTGTGCAGATTCCGCTGGATAAATTTCCGCGGGGGAGTTACACGCTGCAAGTGAATGTTCTCGACCCGGCCATCGAAAAGGTGGCCTTCGCGCGCGTGCCCCTGGCCATCGTGCCGCCGCCCCCCCGTAACCCGCCGCCACCCGCCACGGCAAAATGAAATGGCGGCTTAACTCGAAATTCAAAATCGTATCCTTGTGCCCATTTTGGGAACATGCTAACATGCGCTGGTGCGCATCATCGCCCGGAGTACGCTCGTTCGGTTCGTCAGGAACTTGACCGGTCATAAGGATTACCGCGTGGTGAAAGCGGCTCTGGACGCCTGGTTCCACGAGGCCAAGCAGGCGGAATGGAAAAAGCCCGCCGATGTGAAGGGCTATTATGGAAATGCCAGCATCGTGGGGGCTGATCGAGTGGTCTTCAATATCAAGGGAAATGACTATCGCCTGGTCACCGCCATCGATTACCGCCGCGGCATTGTGTTTATCAAATGGCTCGGTAGCCATGCGGAGTATGACAAGATCGATGTGAGGACGGTGCAATATGCTGATCAAGCCCATCAAGACTGAAGCCAACCATGCGGCAGCGCTCCACGAAATCGAACGCCTTTGGGGAGCGGAGGAGGGAACCGCGGAGGGAGATCGACTGGAGGTATTGACCACGCTGGTGGAAGCCTACGAGCAGGCGCATTTTCCCATTGATGCTCCCGATCCCATTGAGGCTATCAAGTTCCGGCTGGAGCAGCAGGGAGCAGACCGGAAAAGGCTGATCGGCGTAATCGGCAACCGGACGCGAGTTTACGAGGTGCTGCGCCGGGATCGAGCCCTCTCGCTCGCCATGATCCGCCGGCTAAATCAAAAGCTGAATATTCCCGCCGAAGTCCTGATTCGCCCGGTGCGCAAACGCAAACGAACCGCATAGCTCCAGGCCGCTGTTCTGGCGGCAAAATCGGGCAACGCAGACTTGTGAGACCGCTTTCCCCTCAAAGAAGGCGGCCCGCGCATGTATGCGGTGAGTGGCCTTGGTCAAAATTATCGATACCGCCACTGGCCCGTATTCGCATCTGAAGCTGCCCTGCAGGAAACTCGCCCCTACCCGAAAAACCCATTGACACGCGCGGCGCGTTCTTTGTACGATGACGTTTGACAATTGAATATCTGATTCAGTAACCCTGAATCTCATCTAGAGTGGCCGAGGGACGGGCCCGAAGACGCCACGACAACCGCTCCGACATAGTCGGAGGTCAGGTGCCAATTCCCACCCGGTGCGGGGGAGATGAGAGGGGGCCGTTAGACCTGCAAGAAAGCCTCTTCTTACTCGGAAGGGGTTTTTTAGTTTATGCCCTTTCCGAAGTCCTGGTTATTCCCCCAGCAAAATCCCGGCCGCTCAGATGAAAGTGAGAAGAGCTGTGAATTATGCCATTCATCTGAAATGCCGGGAGTGCGCGCGCACTTATCCGCTTGAACCCATCGCCGCGTGTGAAGAGTGTTGGGCCCCGTTGGAAGTGGTGTATGACTACGGAAACCTCTGGGCTGACTTGCGGCGCGAAGACCTTGTCTTACGCCCCCCCACCATGTGGCGTTATAAAGAACTGCTGCCCCTCTCGGGCGAGCCTTATGTGGGCCGCGAGACAGGATTCACGCCGCTAGTGGCAGCTCCCCGCCTGGGGGCGGCGCTCGGCGCGCGCGAACTTTATGTGAAGAACGATTCCGTCAACCACCCCACGCTCTCCTTCAAGGACCGCGTGGTGGCGGTGGCGCTCTCCAAGGCGCAGGAGTTTGGATTCGACACGGTGGGATGCTCGTCCACGGGAAATCTTGCCAACGCCGTGGCCGCGCAGGCGGCGGCCGGGGGCTTTAAGGCCTTCATCTTTGTTCCCGCCGACCTCGAACCGGAGAAGATCATTGCCACGCAGGTCTATGGCGCCACGCTGGTGCGGGTGCAGGGCAATTACGATCAAGTGAACCGCCTTTGCTCGGAGGTGGCCCAGAAACACGCCTGGGGCATCGTCAACGTGAACCTGCGCTCCTACTACTCCGAGGGATCAAAGACCGTTGGGTATGAAATCGCCGAGCAACTCGGCTGGCGCCTGCCCCAGAACATCGTAATTCCCATGGCGGGAGGGTCGCTGATCACCAAGGTCAACAAGGCGTTTGAGGAATTGAAAAAGCTTGCCTGGGTTGACCCGATTATGACCCGCTTTTACGGCGCCCAGGCGACGGGGTGCTCGCCTATTTCCAGCGCCGTCAAGCGCGGAAGCACGGAAATCGATCCGCAGAAGCCCCACACGATCGCCAAGTCGCTCGCCATCGGCAATCCGGCGGATGGCATTTATGCGGCCAGGACAATGCTCTCCAGCGGCGGCGCGGGTGAAGATGTGAGCGATGAGGAAATTGTGGAGGGCATCCGCCTGCTGGGCGAAACGGAAGGCATCTTTACGGAAACGGCCGGTGGCGTGACCGTCGCCGTGGCACGCAAGCTGATTCGCCAGTGCCGCCTGAATCCTGAGGAATCCATCGTTCTTGCCATCACCGGCAATGGGCTGAAAACGATGGGCGCGTTACAGGGGCGGTTGGCGGAAAGCGCTTTGATCCGTCCCAAGCTGGACGATTTTGAGGAGGAGTATCTCAACGCCGCCACCGCGGCTGCCGCGGCCACCACGGCCGTTTAGTTTTCGATTTTGAATCTTGAATTGACCTGGGAGGCGACTTTGGAAAGAAAACTCGGATTTGATTCGATTGCACTGCACGGCGGCCAGAAGCCGGATCCTACCACCGGCGCGCGTGCCGTCCCCATCTATCAAACCTCGTCTTTTGTCTTCAAGGACACAACGCACGCGGCCAATCTGTTCGCGCTGAAAGAATTTGGCAATATCTATACGCGCATTATGAATCCCACGTGGGAGGTGCTGGAGCAGCGCGTCGCCGCCCTCGAGGGTGGAGTGGCGGGTCTGGTTACGGCGTCCGGCCAGGCAGCGGAGACGCTGGCGGTACTGAATATTGCGAGCGCCGGCGACCAGATTGTCTCGTCCGCCAGCCTCTATGGCGGCACCTATAACCTATTCCATTACACCCTGCCCAAACTCGGGATTGAGAGCGCCTTCGTCGATCCTAGTAACCCCGAGAATTTCAAGCGCGCCATCACCCACAGGACGCGCCTGATTTACGCAGAGACGCTGGGTAATCCCAAGAATGACATGCTCGACATCGAGGCCGTGGCCAAGGTTGCGCACGATGCCGGCGTACCCCTCATCATTGACAACACCGTGGCCACACCTTATCTGTGCCGTCCCCTGGAGTGGGGCGCGGACATCGTGGTTCACTCCATGACGAAGTTTCTTGGGGGCCATGGAAACTCCATCGGCGGCATCATCGTGGATTCGGGAAAGTTCAACTGGGCAAACGGGAGATTTCCCGAGCTCGTCGACCCTGACCCCAGTTATCATCACCTCAAGTTCGTGGAGACGTTTGGGCCGCTCGCTTACATCTTAAAAGTACGCGTCCAACTTCTGCGCGACCTCGGGCCGGCCCTGAGCCCCTTCAACGCTTTCCTGATTTTGCAGGGAGTTGAAACCCTTTCATTGCGGGTTCAGAGGCATTGCGACAATGCCATAAAAGTGGCCAAATTCCTGGAATCGCACCCGGCGGTGAATTGGGTGAATTATCCGGGGCTCCCGAGCCATTCCACCCACGCCTTGGCCAGCAAGTACATGCAGCACGGATTCGGCGCCATTCTCGGTTTCGGCATCAAGGGCGGGTTGCAGGCGGGAATCAAGTTCATCAACGCCGTCGGCCTGCTCTCGCACCTGGCCAACCTCGGAGACGCCAAATCACTGGTCATCCACCCCGCCAGCACGACTCACCAGCAACTGAGCGCGAAAGAGCAGGAGGCCACTGGAGTGACTGAAGATTTCATCCGGCTGTCGGTCGGGCTGGAAAGCATTGAGGACATCCTTGCCGACATCGACCAGGCGCTCGCGGCATCGCAAAGGGGGAGCAGCTAACAGCCTGCAGCCGACAGCTTTCAGTAACTGTCGGCTGTGAGCTGTAAGCTGTCAGCTACCATGGACACCCAAAACTCGGTCGGTCTTGTCAAGACCCAGTCCTTCACCTTCGCTGAGCCGCCCCAGGAGTTGCTCCTCGAGTGCGGGCGAAGTTTCGGGCCCATCACGCTCGCTTACGAGACGTATGGGGAATTGAGCGCGGCAAAAGACAACGCCATTCTGATTCTGCATGCTCTTTCCGGAGACGCCCACGCCGCCGGCTTCAATCATCCCCACGAACGCCAGCCCGGGTGGTGGGATATCATGATTGGCCCGGGCAAAGGCTTCGACACGAGCAAATACTTTGTGATTTGCGCCAATGTCATCGGCGGCTGCAAAGGCTCGACGGGCCCCAGCTCCATCAACCCCCAGACGGGGCGTCCCTACGCCCTGAGCTTTCCTCTGGTAACTATTCAGGATATGGTCAATGCCCAGCGAGCGCTGATTGACCACCTGGGAATAGACCAGTTGCTCTGTGTGGTGGGGGGCTCGATGGGCGGGATGCAAGCGCTGCAGTGGGTGGTCAGCTACCCGGAGCGGGTGCGCCTCGCCATCCCCATCGCCACCACCAGCAAGCTCTCGTCCCAAGCAATTGCTTTTGACGAAGTGGGCCGCCAGGCCATCATGTCGGATCCGCAATGGAAGGAAGGCGACTATTATGGCAAGTCCATTCCGCGGCGGGGCTTGGCCATCGCGCGGATGATCGGGCACATCACCTACCTTTCCGAGAAATCCATGCACCAGAAATTCGGCCGCAAGCTTCAGGACAAGACGGAGTACGGCTACGACTTTCGCACGGATTTCCAGGTGGAAAGCTACCTGCGTTACAAGGGTGACCACTTTGTTAACCGCTTTGACGCGAATTCCTATCTCTATATTTCCAAGGCCATGGATTATTTCGACCTCGCCCAGCCTTACGGAAGCCTGGAACAGGCTTTTGCCAGGGTGAAGGCGAAGTTTCTGGTGATTTCGTTCTCATCCGACTGGCTTTTTCCCTCTTACCAATCGAAGGAAATCGTCAGCGCCTGCCGGCGCGTCGGCGCCGCGGCCATTTACACGGAAATTCAGACCGATTACGGGCACGACGCTTTTCTCCTGGAGTCGGAACAATTGACCTCGCTCATTACGAATTTTCTGACCCACGGGAAGGGGGCCTAATAACATATGGGCACTTTGGGCGAAGAACTTCAACTCGATAGCGCCGGCACGGTGGTGCGCCTGCTGCCGGAGCACCGCGTGATTATGGACCTCATTGCGGAGGGCTCACGCGTCATGGACCTCGGGTGCGGCGAGGGGGATCTGCTGCTGGCGTTGAAGGTGAGGAAGCACGTTCGCGCCGAGGGAATCGAGCTGTCCGAAGCCTGCATTCAGGCGTGTGTCGCCAAGGGCTTATTCAACGTTCACCACGGCGACCTGGACGAAGGGCTGGCGGATTATCCCGACAAATCCATTGATGACGTCATCCTGACCAACACCATCCAGGTTCTGCATCACCCCCTGTTTCTGATGCGGGAAATGGCGCGCGTGGGCAAGCGCTGCATCGTGAGCTTCCCAAATTTCGCCCATTGGCCGGTGCGGTGGCAGCTCTTTCGCCACGGCCGCATGCCGAAAACCGGAAAGCTGCCCCACGAATGGTACGAAACCCTGAACATTCACCTGACCACCATCATCGACTTCCGCGAGTTTTGCCGCAAAGCCGGATTGAATGTTCTCCAGGAAATCCCCCTTCGCACCTCGGCGCCCGGGCGGCGCGACGTGGTGCGATTTTTCCCCAACCTGCGCGCGGACTCGGCCATATTCGTCCTGGAAGCAGGCCCGGCGATGATGCCTGATCCGGCTACATCTGCCTGACGGCCCTCCCGTTTTTCACATTTCCACCGTTGCCGATTGTGCCTCCGTCGCTTATCATGATGGGTTCCTGCAAGGGTGGATTTGCCGATGTGTGAGCGTGTTTCAATTCGTGTACCGGCCACGGGCGCCAACCTCGGATGTCTCTTTGATTGTGGCGCCATCGCTTTGAACCTTTACCTTGATATCCGCGTCACCCCGCGCGCCGATAGCGAGATTGTGGTGCGCTACCACGGCGTCAATGCCGATCGCGTCTCGTTGGGCGCGGATAATCTGATCGCGCGGACCATGCGCGAGACGCTTCGCGGTTGGGGGAAAATTCACGGATTCGAACTGGAAATTGCGAATCAGATTCCGCTGGGCGCAGGAGCGGGCTCCAGCGCCGCCGCCATCGTGGGCGCTCTGGCTGCCAGTTACCGGCTTGCTGACCGCACCCTATTCGACGAGGAAATCGTGTCGCTCGCCACTCAGCGCGAAGGCCACCCGGATAACGTGGCCGCCGCATGGCAGGGTGGTTTCACCGTTGCCGTTGAATCCGCCGGCCGCGTTCTGAGTTATTCATGCCCGGTTCCAGAACCCTTGGGGCTGGTTCTGGTGGTGCCGGATTACGCCTTGCCCACCCGGGAAGCGCGCAAGGTTTTGCCCGAGAAGTACTCGCGGGCTGACGCGGTGCATAATTTACAGCGGGCGGCGGTCCTGACGGCACAACTCTTTTCCGGCAAGGCGGAATTGCATCGCTGCTTCTTCGACGACCGCTGGCATCAATCCTTCCGCGCCCATCTGGTGCCGGGCCTGCCGGAAGTGCTGGCCTTAAAACATCCTGACTTGCTGGGTATCTGCTTGAGCGGCGCGGGGCCCTCCCTATTGGCTTTCACGCGCGACAACGCGGCCGCCATCGGCGAGTTGATCCAACAGACCCTTGATGAGAAGCAGGTGAAAGCCCAAGTCTATTTGCTGGCTGCCGACAATCGCGGGGCCAAGGGCTGGATCCTTCCCGACTGAAGCTCTCCCCGAAAACGACACCCCCGAAAACCGCAGTGGCCTTCGGGCATGATTCCGGCTACAATACCCCCACCATGGAAGAACGAGACTTTTTTGAAGAGAGCGAAACCCGGAAGCCCGCCAACCTCTCCTGCTTGCACTGCCGGCAAACCGAAACTTACGAAATTCGATGGCTGGTGCGTACCAAGAAGAAGGCGTTGCGCGGCAATGCGGATGAACGCGACCGCGCGAAGTTTGCCAAGGCGCAATCTTACATGACTCGCCTTGATGACGTCATGCAGTGCAAGAATCCGCGGTGCCGGAAGAGGTTTGATATTACCGGAGTGCAATCGGTGGTGTTTTCCTGAGTTTTCGTTTTCCGTGCAGTGAGTGAACGTGCGGTGGCCCCAGACGCCACGCGGCCCTTCGATAAGCAGGGGTACTTCCGCGTGGACGCCGAGGGAGGGGCAGCGATCAACCCCTTGCCGAGCCTGGTGCCTGCCCGGGCAGTGGGCTTTCTCCCTGAGCAAAATCCCCACGATTATTAGTGCGATCCATATTCGCGGCGAGGTATGGCCGGGCCCTGCTCATAATTAGAGGGCGGGTCCACCTCTTCGCGATCGAAATTCACAGGCTGAAGGAGTTGCAGTTCCAGGCTGGTGCCGTAGGGCAGGACGATATCTTTGCCGCGCGTGGCCAAGACCAAGATCACCCCGGTGGCAGCACCTATCGCACTCCCAATGCCCAGTCCCTCCAGCGGGGCGCCCTTCGTGGCTCCCACGATAGTCCCGATTTCGGCGCCGGGAAGAGTCGTCCGCTCGATGGTTTCTGCGTCTTTTCCTTTGGACCCTCCTCCTTCAAGCTTCCCTTCCTGGGGTTTGAACCTGTCGTCGCCCTCACTTCCGAAGCCTGAAAGCGTGGCGCGTAAATGCCGCGTGGTGCCGTTGGGAAGAATCAGCTCATCAAACCGCAGGCCAACCTGGGCGCGGCCTTTGACGCGTCCGGGGCGAATCACCTGCGTTACCGTGCCGCGAATGGAACTGCCCTTGGGAATGATAATGTGGTTCCCCACGGTGATGGGATAAACGGATTCACAATAAACGGCCTCGCCGACGTAGGCCGACTTGGTATTGATCGTGTTGTTGAGGATCAAGGGGATCTTCGTATCCGCGGGCACCACGATCTTCCCGTTGGCTATTGCTACCGGTGAGTCGGCGGGAACGGCCGGGGCGCTGGGTGCCGGGACCGCCGGTTCCACAGGAGGCGCGGGTTGAGGTTCGGCCGCCGGTTGCGGTTGCGCCGCCGGTCCCACGGGGCCTGCCGGGGTTTGGGCAAAACCCGAAAGCGCGAGTGTCAGCATCAAGATAGATAGGGTGATTACTTTCATGATGCGCCTTCCTTCTGTTGCTTGTTCGATTCAAGCCGGTTGGATGAAGTCTCCTATAGCAAGGTTGCTAACAAGTATTGGGGCAATGAAAAGCTGTCCGTTGTCCGTAGTCAGTTGTCAGTTGCCGATCGTCTATGGCTTTATTCTCCGCCCTCCAGCAACATTACGTGCAACGGACGGCGGACCACTGACCACGGACAGCCTTTCAATGACCCGATTGCTTCACTCCCCTTGCCTCCCCAGCGCGGACTCGATGGCCGCCACGATGCGCGTGGTGTGCTTTTCCACGGCTTCGGCTTTCTCGCCTTCCACCATAACGCGCGCCAGGGGTTCGGTGCCGGAGTAGCGCACCACCACGCGGCCGCGTTCGCCCAACTCCAAACAGCATTCGGTAATGGCCTGAGCCACGCTCGGTATCGCCTCCAGCGGGGGCTTTTCCCGCACCCGCACATTGCGAATCAATTGTGGGAAGGGTTGGTAGCCGCGCAGCAATTCAGCGAAAGGCTGCTCGGTCCCGGCCAGCAGGCGCAAAACCGCGAGCAGCGTGATCATGCCGTCGCCTGCGAGCGATAGGGCGGAAAAGATGATGTGGCCGGAGGGCTCTCCCCCCAACGAAATTCCGGAGCGCAGCATTTCCGCCAGAACGTACTTGTCGCCTACCGCGGTGCGCCTCAGCCCGATGCCCTGGCGGGCCAAAGCCAGCTCCAAAGCGAGGTTGGTCATCAGCGTGCCGACCACGGCGTGGCCCCGCAGGTTGCCCTGGCGTTCGAGGAAGGGAGCGATGGCGTAAAGCACGTGGTCGCCGTCGGCCAGGCGGCCCTCGCGGGTGGCAAAGATGGCGCGATCGGCGTCCCCGTCGAAGGCCACGCCCAAGTCAGCAACCAAGTTGCGCGTGGTTTCCGCCATCATTTCCGGATGCAGCGAGCCGCAGTGCAAGTTGATGTTCCGTCCGTTGGGTTGGGCATTCAGGATGTGCGGCTTGATTCCCAGCCGCGCCAGCAGCAGAGGCGCGACGCGGCACGCCGCGCCGTGGGCGCAGTCCACCACCAAACGATAATGGGAGAAATCAAGTCCAGCGGGAATCAAACTCGCCAAGTAGTCAACGTATCCATCCACCCAGCCGGGATTATCCTGGGCGGCCAGCGCCTGCGTGTCCGGAAAATCCGGCAGAATCTTGATCTGGCTCTCGATTTCCAGTTCCTGCTCCTCCGCCAGCTTGGTTCCAGCGGAAGAGAAAATCTTGATGCCATTGTCTTCGTATGGATTGTGCGAGGCGGAAACCATCACACCAGCCGACAATTCATGCTGGCGGGTCAGGAAGGCGACGCCCGGCGTGGTAATGATCCCGGCGTCAACCACCTGGGCGCCGGTCGAGGCGAGGCCGCTGGCGAGGGCGCGGGAAATCCACTCATTCGATTCCCGCGTGTCCTTTCCCAATACCACCCGTACGGGCCGGGCAGAGTTCTTGAGGACCATGCCCAAAGCGCTGCCAATCCTGAGAACCGTAGCTTGGTCCAGGGGATATTTCCCGGCTACACCACGAATGCCGTCCGTGCCGAAAAGTTCAGGTTTAGTGGCCATGTTCTCAGTCATTGTAACGCAAAGCCTTGCCATTTCGGAGAACAGGATAGGGACAGGTTCCGCCGCCGCTACGTCAAATTGACCGATGACCAGGTTTTATCCTCTTTTGAACTTGTTGACCTGACGAAACGTAGTATCTTTGTGGTGCCCCGCCGTCTGGGCCGGCGCGGGCGTGGGGTCGCGGAAAGCGTTAGTGCTGTGAATAGTGCGGTTGAGGCCTTGGCGTTGGGATTCGGATCGGGTCCCATTTGCCTGGCTTCCTGTGGACCGGTTTTGTTGCCCTGGCTGGGGGCCGCGCCGCGTGAATTGCGTGCCACTGCCCGGTTGCTCGCCCTTTTTTTAGGCGGGCGGCTGGCGGGTTACCTCGCGTTTGCCGTGGTGGCGTGGGCGGCGGGCGCTGCCATCCCCATCGACCCGCGCACCCGCACGCTGGTGTTTGGATTGGCCAACCTCGGCTTGGCCGCCTTATTGGGTATCTCGGCAATCCTTCCTCACCGTTTATGCGGCAAGGCGCCGGATGAACGCAATCCGCGCCTCTATCAGATTGGCTCCCCTGACCGCTTCCGCCCGCCCGTCGCGCTCACCCTCGGCTTCCTCACGGGTCTCAATCTCTGCCCGCCCTTCATTACCGCCGGGGTGCGCGCCGCCGCCACCCGGAGCCTGTCCGGCGCGCTCGTCTTCTTCGCGGTGTTCTTTGTCGGCACCGCCGTCTGGTTTTTGCCCGCGCTCGCTGTCAGCCCGCTGCGCCGCTTTCAACTGGTTCCCACGGTGGCCCGCATGACTATGGGCGCTTTGGCCATCTACTACGCCTACCTGGGAATCATCTGTGCGGCGTCCTGGCGGCTCGCTCCCGTCCGGGCCGGCAATCTTGCTATTTCTATTATTAGGATGGTGTCTCATGCCTGACCAATCCCGTACGATGGCGCTTGCGCCTCCGCGCGGAATCGGACGCTCTCTGCTCTTGACCCTGCCCATGGCCCTGTTCACGCTGCTTTTGTTCACGCCCGTCCTGCGCCAACCGGGCCTGTCCCCCAAGCTCGCGGCGTCGATTGCCTGGGCCTTCATGCTCACCTTGTTCTTCCTGATGATGCGCACGCGGGAGACTTATCGCTGGCGCCGCGTCTTCTTCATCGCCATGGGATTCCTGTTCCCGGTCGGTTTCATCTGGGACCTCGTGGCGTTGCGCTCATCGATGAGTATTCCCGTGGAAAGGATGCTCTCCGGCGACACGCCCTTCTGCTTCATGGTGATTCCCATGACGCTCATCCCCGCCGCGCTCACCAAGACCGTCATCTTTCCGGGCTCCATCCTGCCCACCGCCTCAAATCCCCACAGCATCGCCATGATGGTAGCGCTGTGGCTGCTGGCCACGGTGGTTCTGGGCAAGGCGTGGTGCAGCTATGGATGCTTCTTCGGCGGGCTGGACGAGGGGTTCTCCACCATCGCCAAGAAGGCACGCCTGCGCAAAATCAACCCCAAATGGCGTCTGGTGCCCTGGGCGATTCTGGTGGCCGTCGTGCTGCTCTCGGCGGCCACGTATGAGCCCATCTACTGCATGTGGCTCTGCCCTTTCAAGGCGGTTACGGAGTTCCCCGCGGTGCGTTCCGTGCAGACGGCACTCCAGTTTGGAATCTTCATCGCGTTATTTCTGGGCCTGGTGGTGGTGCTGCCGTATCTGACCAAACTCCGGACGCAGTGCGCCTTCTTCTGCCCGTTCGGGGCCTTCCAATCGATCTTCAGCCGCACCAGCATCTTCGATATCCGCATCGATAAGGAAAAGTGTGGCGCCGGGTGCGTATTGTGCCAAAACAACTGCCCCACGCTCTCTCTCGACAAGGAATCGATTCAAGCCGGCAAGACCCTTTCCACCTGCATGAGGTGTGGCGCCTGCGTCGACGTCTGCCGCAAGGACGCTGCGGTGTACCACATCAAGGGAACTCCGGTGGGCCTCTCGCCCGAGCGCGCCCGGCTGCTCTACCTATACGCCGCGTGGGTATTTGCCACCATGTTCGGGGGCAGCATCATCGCGGGCTCGCTACAGAAGCTGATTGGCTTGATCATTTAAGGCTGGTCCGGAGGAAACGCCATGAAACGTCTGCTCGCAGTTCTCGGTTATTCGGCCGCGGTGCTGACCATCGCCGTAGCCGTGGTGGGGCCGCTCTTCTGGTTTGGCTTCTTCAGCCACGCCGCTGCGTCCACCTCGATACGCATTGACCCCATGTACACGGGCGGCGAACCGGCTCGCACCATCGCCCGCGAGGGATACCAGATGGTCGTGTACAAACCCGTCGCCAAACGGGCTCCGCTCTCGCAAGCCGCCCCGTTCGTGCAAATTGTGTGGACACCCGCCTCCAAGCTTCCCGCCGCCATATCCGAATCCGTTGACTTGGATGGCGACGGCCGGCCGGATTGCGTGGTTTCCTTCTCCATCCCCCGCGATCCCAAGGCGAAATTGAACGTCAACGTGGAGTCTTTGACCAACCTCGCCCTGCCGATGCACCAAGTAAGCTTCGATTCGTGGTCATCCCTGATCGCCAGGGTGAATGACACCATCGTCGTCCGCGTGCCACTGCGCTAGTGCCCTGTCCCACTATAGAGTTGACAATGAATCGCACCCCCTCTCCCCCAAGGGGGAGAGGGGTCGGGGGTGAGGGGGTTGTCGAATAATCAACGAACTTCCAACCCAGGACACCAGGATTCCCATTCCCCATGTCACGATCACCCCGCGCCTGAATTTGTTGCCAACCCCGGTGGGCATCGGGGTATAATCAACTCGGCGCCGCAGGGCCACAAGGACGACCATCAGGCATCGCCGGGCTACCAACGAGGCTGAGGCATGGGATTCATCGAGAATCGCTTCGAGAAGAACTTCATCATCACGTCTGTGGATTATGTTTTCAATTGGGCGCGCAAATCTTCCCTCTGGCCGCTGACCTTCGGTTTGGCGTGCTGCGCCATTGAGATGATCGCTTCCACCACTTCGCGGTTTGACATGGCGCGTTTCGGCGCCGAGGTCTTTCGCCCCAGCCCCCGTCAGGCCGACTTGATGATTGTCTCCGGGACCGTAACCTTGAAGATGGCGCCGGTGGTGAAGCGCATCTGGGAGCAGATGCCGGACCCCAAGTGGTGCATCTCCATGGGCGCCTGCTCCAGCGTGGGCGGGCCCTTCAACACTTATGCCGTGTTGCAGGGCGTGGATAAAATCGTGCCTGTGGATGTCTATGTGGTGGGCTGCCCGCCGCGACCGGAAAACCTCTTTTACGCTCTGCTGAAGCTTCAGGAGAAAATCGACGCCATGACCGTGGGGAAGCGGCCTACGGACGTTCGCCTGGACCAGAGCATGATTGAGGACTTCAAGAAATCCATCCACATCGGCAAGGCGGGGACACCGGAATTCGTGCAGATTGGCTGAGCCAACTTTTTTATCCACAGATTACGCAGATTTCACAGATTAGGAATAAAAGGCTGCAAAGGCGTGCCCTGGCGACTTACCGCTCCCATTTAACCATCTGGGGGCCTCGGAGTTTGTCGCGCCACGTACGTACCTTGTGCGGTTCGCGCACGTTCTTTGCTTTTGAATTTACCTAATCTGTGAAATCTGTGTAATCTGTGGATTATGATCGAAGATTGAGGAGGCGTAGATGCCTGATTTTGTGAAGGTCGCGAGCAAGTCGGATTTGAAGCCGGGAATGGCAATGACCGTGGTTGTGAACGGCATTGACATTGCCCTTTACAACGTCGCGGGGAAGATTTACGCAACAAATAATACCTGCCTCCATCAGGGTGGCCCCCTCGGCGAAGGCATCCTGCAAGGAGAAGTGGTAAGTTGCCCCTGGCACATGTGGGAATACAACGTTCGCACGGGCGAAAAAATCGGGGATTGCTCCATCAAGTTGGCCACCTACCCCGTCGAGATTGTGGGTGCTGACATCAAGGTCGGGATTTGAAAGGACGGGACACGGGACACGGGGTACGGGATTCGGGACACGTGCTTCGGGCTTCGAAAAGGCTGTCCATACCCATCAAGTTTTAATGCTACGAAGCGGGGCTCGGGAAGGCAATCGCGAATCACAAATCGCAAATCACCAATCCGCCCGTGTCCCGTATCCCGTACCCCTGAATTTGCATGCCCGAACTTCCGGAAGTTGAAACCGTCGCGCAAGGACTGCGGCGGCGCGCGCTTGGGCGCCGCATCGCGACCGTGGAAATTCGCCATGCTGCCGTCATCACCGGCTCGGCGGAGGAATTCGTTTCCACCATCGAGGGCAGAACGTTGGCCAAGGTGTGGCGCAAGGGCAAGGCAATTGCCGTGGAACTGGCAGCCGGGGATGGAGCAGAGCCCCGCTTTCTGCTGGTGCGCTTGGGAATGACGGGCCAGCTCACTGTGACCCCGCACCATGCGCCCATTGAGCCGCACACCCATGTCTTTATGGCTCTGGACGATGGCCGGGAAGAATTGCGTTTCCGTGACACGCGCCGCTTCGGCCGATTGCGCTCCTTAACCTCGCCGGAGTTGGAAAAGATTTTGGGAGCGCTCGGCCCCGATGCTCAACGCGTGACCGAGGCGCAATTCTTCGCGGCCATGCGGGGCCGCAAAGGCGCCATTAAGAGTTGGTTGATGAACCAGAATCTGGTGGCGGGCCTGGGAAACATCTACGCCGATGAGGCCCTGTTCGAAGCGCGCATCCATCCCCTCTCCCAGCCGGGGCGCGTTTCTGCCGCCAGGGCTCATCAACTCTACAAGGCCGTCCGCAAGGTGCTGGACCGCGCCGTGCGGATGGGGGGAACAACTTTCAGCGATTACCTCGACGTCGAGGGCCGGCCGGGCGCATTCCTCAGCAAACTGCGCGTGTACCAGCACACCGGCGAACCCTGCCGCCGTTGCGGCCATACCATCCGGCGCATGGTGATTGGGGGACGCAGCAGCCACTTCTGCGCCCGGTGCCAGCCACGGCCGCGCGCGACCGCCAAAATGCGCGGCCCACAGGGTGTTGTCCTGAATACATCATCCTAACCAAGAATTCGTCTCCCCTGGGCGCGGCGTGATCCCATGAGGCGCGCCGACGGCAGAACAGGCTTGCCCAAATGAGCGAACTCGGCGAGGGGGCGACGCATCAGATTTCGTTTTCGGGCAGGGAAAACAGCCTGAAACGGCACAGAAGTGAGAGGATTGGCGCCAGTGTCCGGAACCGCTATCCACAGTACGGAAGTACTATGAACACCATATCTTGTGGCCATCCTCAAATAAGCACAACAGGATGTATATTCAACCGAACTATTTTCATTTTCACCTGCCTTGCCTCTTGACCTGAAACCCTCCGCTTTTTATCATCATCAACAAGTGGGGTGCACGTGCAGGCCCCAAACGAAGAGACTTCGTGATTCGTGCCAATCGCGAAGGGTACGCTGGTTGAGAGGAGAAGGGTTCTTGTGGGAATTGCGAGAGATGGTCAGGATGCGAAGGTTTACCGGCCAGAAGGAGCGATCAATCCCACCACCAGAACCGTTCTCAGCAAGTTTCCAGCATGTCTGTGGGCGGAGTGAGGGTAAAGCTGAGGGGCTCCTCTCCCCCGCCCACGGTGCGTGGAACGCCGAAAGGTAACACTTATGGGGCCTCCCACCGGGGGCCCCTTTTTTTAGGTCTTATCCCCCGTTTCCAATTTGAGCTGCACATCAGGATCTGCGGATTCGCGGCGTCATCAACGATGTCCAGAGCCGGCGCCCAACGCCCCAGCAGCAACCGCACGCCGTCAATCGGGAGGGAGAGCGCTGTTGCGCGTTGGGTTGGCCCAGCAACACCATGGTAGTTCGGCCCACCTCAGTCTTCCCGCCGCTTCACCAACCCTTTCCGCATTACCCGCTCAGCATCATGGCCTGCGTCGTGGGCAGAAGATCGTAGCCCAGAAAATAAGGAAAACATGTGGGGGGAACCGGCCGTTTATTCCAGGGCGGCAAGCAACAGAGAGGCTTTGTGCGCCAGGTTCAGGGCGCGCGGAAGGTCGCCGTTGGCCATGGCGTTGGTGGATTGCGCAAAGAATGTGCGCGCATCTTCCAGCGTCTTCCGATCGTTGGCGGAAAGCCGCGCGCCGCTCAGCCTCCCCAGGCGTTGGCGGATGTCCTGCTCCAAGTTCAGGAACTGGCGCCGGAGTTCAATCTCCTGGGCGGAGCTTTGGCGTGGTTCGAGGGCGGGAACTTCCGCCGGCGGGGTCTCGGGTTTTTCCGGCGCGGAGGTTTCATCAGTCTCGGTGGCCGTTTTGGGGTGCGCCGGGCCCGCTTGCCGGTGGTGGGGCGTGGCCTGCGAGGTTTGGGGTGGAGGAGTCGCCTGGGGCTCGGAGGGAGGGGCGGGTTCCTCGATCACCAAGGCCGGTGGTTTTTCTGCGGGTGGCGCTGCCGCAGCGGGCGGCGCCGGAACGTAGACAACCATGCTTTTGGAGTCTTGGCGTTTGGCACAGCCGCCATACCAGAGCAACAAAGCGCAAAACGATGCCATGGATCCACGCCGCAGCATGTTGAGAATTCTATCATTACCCGGCGTTCAAGGCGAATTCCGGTTGCATACGCAGGCGACAGGCCCATTTCCAGGCGATGGCTGGTGATTTTAAGCAACGGCTAATTGAATATAGCCATCCTTCCCCTCGATTCAGGTTATTGACGGTCGGCGTCAGGTGCTCCGATAATCAGCGGGAAAGGGGCGTATTATTGCCCCGAGCGGCCGAATAGAGATAGCCGCACCACACGTCAAGGAGTGTGTCATATGGGCAAGCAGATGAGGCGCATAAGTGTCTGCGCGTTGGCCATCCTGTCATTTGCCGCAGCGCTTCCCGCGCAGGAGACGACGGCGAGTCTGCGCGGCGCCATCCTCGACCCCAGCGGTGCCCGCGTGCCGTCGGCCAAGATCACCGTATTGCAAGTGGAAACGGGATACACGCGCAGCAGTGTAAGCGATGCAGCGGGCGATTACTTGCTTGTGTTGCTGCCCATCGGCCATTATCGGCTGGAGGTTACCGCGCTCGGATTTCGCAAGTATGTGCAGGATGGCATCAACTTGAGTGTCAACCAGGTCGCTCAGGTGCCCGTGCACCTTGAGGTTGGGCTGCCGCAACAGACCGTGCAGGTCAAGGCGGATGCGGGGCTTTTGGCGACCACCAACGACCTGGGCGAGACCGTGCATGATAGCGAGATTGTCGATCTGCCGCTGAACGGCCGCAACTTCTCGCAGCTTGGCCTCTTGCTGCCCGGCACTGCACCCCTCACGCAAGGTTTGCAGTTGGCCGGTGGCTCCATGCGTGAAGGCCAGTCATATGCGGTGAACGGCATGCGGCCGGAATCCAATGAATTCCTGGTGGACGGCGCCGAGAACTACAACACGATCAATGCCGGCTTCGTCCTGAAGCCTCCGCCCGACGCCGTTGCGGAATTCCGGATTTTAACCAACACAGCTTCCGCCGAATTCGGCCATAACGCCGGCTCCAGCACCAACATCGTGACGCGTTCCGGGTCGAACCAGATTCACGGTGATGTTTACGATTTCCTACGCAACGATGCGGTGGATGCCCGCAATTTCTTTTCCACCAGCGTGGACCCCCTGAAGCAAAACCAGTTCGGTGGCACGCTGGGCGGCCCGCTACGGCGCGATAGGACTTTCCTGTTTGGCTTCTACGAAGGCTTTCGCAATCGCCAGGGCGAAACGCAGTTGACGACGGTCCCCACATCTGCCGAGCGGCTGGGAAACTTCGAGGCCGAATGCTCCAGCTATACGTCACAGGGGTTCTGCACTGATCCCAACGGAACGCAGTTGGTGAACGTATTCGCTCCCACGCCGCAGCCTCTCCCCTTTAACAAGCTTCCACAGGGCTCGATCAGTTCAATTTCGCAGAATCTGCTGGCGTTCTACCCATTGCCCAATGCTCCCAACTACGGCCCGAATGCGTATGGCGCAACGCAGGAGTTGCAGAACACCTCGGATCAGTTTGGCCTTCGCTTCGATCATTATCTCTCGTCGCGCGACACCATTTCCTTCCATTACCTCTTCACCAATGGCTCGCAATTGGACCCGCTTTCGATTGCCGGAGCGAATGTGCCCGGATTTCCGGTAGGAGAGAACTTTCGTGCTCAAAACGCCGCCCTGGAAGAGACCCATTTGTTCTCCCCCGCGGTTGTGAACGTTTTCCGCTTTTCCTTCCTGCGAAACAAATTCCTTTTCGGTGAAGCTACGAACCATACAGCGATCTCCTCACTGGGGTTCCAATATTCTCCCACGTACGCGCACCAGGCGGGACCTCCTTTCGTTGAGGTCGGCGGCTATGCTTCGGTCGGCAATCCCATCACCGGGCCGGCCAACGACTATCAGAATACTTTTTCCTTAACCGACTCACTGGCTTGGGTTCGCGGCAGGCATGAACTCAAGTTTGGCGGGGAGTTTCAACGCGACCAACTGAATACGCTTTTGGGCATTGCCTCGAACGGATTCTTCGTTTTTGCCCCGGTCCCCATCATTGGCGACGCGTTTGCAGACTTCTTAATCGGACAGCCCGTGGTTTTCCTACAAGGTGGAGGCCAGCTTCCCCGCGGCATGCGCGCCAGTAATTACAACCTCTATGTGCAGGACAATTACAAGGCCACATCGCGCCTGACGTTCAATGTGGGGCTGCGCCATGAATTGCCGCAACCTTACAGCGAGATCCACAACCAGGATGCGTTGTTTGTGCCGAACGCGCAGTCGAGTATCCAGCCGACTGCTCCCCCCGGCCTGCTTTATCCCGGTGACGCGGGGGTGGGGCCGGGTTTGATTCCCCGGGAATACCGCGCCCTGGCTCCGCGCCTGGGCTTCGTTTGGGATCCTTCCGGAAACGGGCGGTGGACGTTGCGGAGTGCTTACGGCATTTTCTATGACCCTTATTACAACGGTGAAGGCGGCCCCCTGCAAGCGCCGGAAAGCGCCCCACCCTGGTTCAAGACGATTCAGGAATCGTTTCCTTCCAGCTTCGCGGACCCGCTTCCGTCTGGACCCAACCCGTTTGCGCCCAACTTCGCGGGCGGGCCCCAATCGCTGACCCTGCTCACTCTCGATCCGCACTTAAAGGTACCCTATGCGCAAGATTGGAATTTCACCGTGGAGCACTCGTTCGGCCAGGGGTGGTTGTTGGAGGTTGGATACGTTGGGACCAAAGGCACCAAGTTGCCGCGCTTTATCGAAAGCAATCCGCCCACACTCTGCTCCACTTTATCGCTTAGTGAGCAAGCTAATTGCATCAGCGGCGAACAGCAAAACGTCAATGCTTATCGCCCCTATTCGGGCTGCGATCCGGATAATCCCAGCCTTTGCAATTACGGGTCGATTGGCCTGATTTCAGGTGTCACCAACTCCAATTACAACGCGCTACAGACCAGCCTTCGCAAACGCGTGGGTCATGGTGTAGCGTTCCTCGCTTCCTATACCTATTCCAAGTCATTGGACGACGTATCAAGTTTCAACATCACGGGCTCCGCCCCCACCCTGGTCGCAGGGGAAAATGACCTCGCCCAGAACCCTTGGGATTTGGCGGCGGAGTATGGCCGATCGCTCTTCGATGCCCGCCAGCGGCTGGTTTTTAGTTATCAGTGGCAGCTCCCATTTTGGAAGGACTCGCACGTCTGGTATCAGCGCGCGCTGGGCAATTGGCAAATGAACGGAATCTTCTCGGCTTCGACGGGAACGCCTTTCACCGTCTATGACTCCAGCGACCCCTCTCTCCAGGGGCAATCTCCCGAGATCTCCGGGTTTGTGGGCGACCGCCCGAACCTGGTGGGCAATCCCAACGACGGTCCCAAGACCGCGCACGAATGGTTCAACACCCAGGCGTTCCAGCAAAATACCCAATGGGGAACCTTCGGCAATGCCGGCCGAAATATCGTCCAAGCCGCCGGCCTCTCTCAATGGGACTGCGCGGTCTCCAAGAATTTTCGCCTGGCGGAATCCGCGACCTTGCAGTTCCGCGGAGAGTTTTTCAATGTGCTGAACCGGGTGAACTTTGGCGTGCCCAATGACGATATCAGCTCGCCGACCTTCGGCCAGGTTGAGACTGCCGCCCCGCCGCGCCAAATTCAGTTCGCCTTGAAGCTCTTGTTTTAGAGAGGGCCGGTTTTGGAAAATTGATTTCTGAGGAGGCAATTTGATGAACAATCCAAGGAAACTAATTTGGGGATTTGCCCTGGCCATTCTCTTGGCCGCTGGTTGGCACATCGCCCGGGGCGCAAGCCAGCGGGAGACTATCAAAGGCTACGTTCTGGACTCCGCCTGCGCCTTTACCAAGGATTTGAAGAAGCCGATCAGCGCGGAGTGCGCCGTGGCCTGCGCCAAGGCCGGGTCGCCACTGGTGATTTTGACGGACGATGGAACGGTTTACTGGCCCATCTCTGACGCCTCCCCCGCCGTCGGCCAGAACGACCGGCTGATGGAATTCGCGGGCAAGAGAGTTTCGGTTAGCGGAAAGGATTATCAACGGGGAGGCTCTCGCGCCGTGGTCATCGCCACCATTGAATCCGAAAAGTGAGCCCGGTGCGTTGACGCCATTGGCGTGAAGACCGCGATTGAAGATTATTTGAAAAAAGGTGGCGGGGAACCGAAGGGCTAGCTCCCACTATGGTTATCCCGAGAATGCCCGAGGTTGCCCGCAACTTCCGGCTGCTTCGAGCACGGTGCGGCAAGTGACAATTTGTACCTTGGAGGAGTTGTAACCCATGCCCCACATCAAACTCTCGGACGAATTGCCCGGAATCGTCAGCCTGTTCGCGTTTCGCCCCGAAACCGCCAAGCCGCTTCGTGCTTTGGCCGAGGTCCTTCTGCGCGGCCCCAGCACCCTCACGCCGGGAGAGCGCGAGCTGATTGCTGCGTATGTTTCTTCCCGGAATGACTGCTATTTTTGCCAAACCAGCCATGGAGCGGCGGCCGCGCACCATTTTGGCGGCAACGAGCAACTGATCGTGGACGTAAAGCGGAACTTCGAGGCTGCGCCCGTTTCCGCCAAGCTCAAGGCGCTGCTGGCGATTGCCGGCAAGGTGCAGCAGGGCGGGAAGAATGTTACGCCGGCGGACATGGAGCGGGCGCGGCAGCAGGGCGCGACGGACCTCGAAATCCACGACACGGTTTTGATTGCTGCGGCCTTTTGCATGTACAACCGCTATGTGGACGGCCTGGGAACGTGGGCGCCCCACGATGCCGACTTGTACCGGCAGATGGGCGCCGGGATGGCGGAGCAGGGTTACATCAAAGCGGACGCGCCACCCGCCAAAGCGACAACAACCGCGGCATAAGGGGAAGAGGAGGTCATGCCTTACATCACTCTGCCCGAGGGCTTGCCGGGGATTCGCGGCCCCATGGCGTTTCGTCCTGAAACCGCGAAGCCGTTGAACGAGCTGGTGGAGATCCTGCTGCGTGGGCCGGGCACCCTCACACCGGGTGAGCGCGAGCTCATTGCCACCTACGTTTCGTCTCAGAACGATTGCTTCTTCTGCCAGAGCATCCACGGCGCGGTTGCCGCTTATCATCTGGGCGGCGATGAGAAGCTGGTGGTGGATGTGAAGCAGAATTACGCCGGCGCGCAAGTATCCAGCAAGCTCAAGGCGCTGCTGGCCATCGCCGGCAAGGTGCAGCAAGCCGGCAAGCAGGTGAAGGAGGAAGACATCGCCCGCGCCCGGCAGGAGGGCGCAACCGACCTGGAGATTCACGACACGGTCCTGATTGCCGCCGCCTTTTGCATGTACAACCGCTACGTGGATGGATTGGCGACTTGGCAGCCGGATGATCCCGAAATGTACCGGGCACGTGGAGCGAAGACTGCTCGGGAAGGCTATGGGAAGACGCCCTGAGGGTGGGTTGATCCCATCGGGGTGTACCGCGAAGCTGCAAAAGCAAGTCAAAAGTCAAAATGCAAAAGTCAAAAGTCAAAAGTTAAAGGCCCTTGCTAGCGATTCTGATTATAGGTGCTTATATGTCTGTAGCGCTCGGCGCTAGGAGTTGCCGCTGCGCGAAGATTTCGTGCCACGGGCGTCTCGCCCGTGCCCGAGCATGGCCAGGATGGCCATGGCACGACAACCGAGCACGGCCGGGACGGCCGTGGCACGGCTGAGGTTCCGGCTTTGGCGCGAGGAGAAGTTGTGGACGACAGCAGACCTAAAATGCAGCCAATGTTCCTCCCCGAGGTCGAGAATAATTCGCAATCCGGAGGGCGGGGCGACATGATCCGCCTGATGCGGAACTCGGGCAGGGAGTATCCGCAAATCTGGCACTTGTTTGCTTTCCGTCCGCAAGCGACGGACCACCTGGGCAGCTTCACGCAGGAGGTGATGCGCGGGGAGTCTCCGCTCAGCCCGGGACTGCGCGAGCTTATCGCCGCCTTCACCTCGGCGGGAAATCACTGTCCGTTTTGAGCGAAATATCACGCCGCAGTTGCGGCGGAATTGCTGGGCAGTGAGGAGTTGGTGCGCGGTGCGATTGACGATCTGGAAAAATCCGCGCTTCCCGAAAAGGAGAAAGCTCTTCTTCGTTTCGTCACCAAGGTGAACCATCGCGCTTGGGAAATTACCGCCGACGACATGAAGGTTTTGTACGCGGCGGGCTGGACGGACGAAGCCATTTATTACGCCATCACGGTCTGCGCCTTATTCAATTTCTATAACCGCTGGATTGACTCCGCGGGCGTGCACGCCATGTCGGAAGAGGCTCATCGGGAGTTCGGAAAGCGCACCGCGCAGCATGGTTATAACCCTAAATGACGAGCCCGCGGTCAGGGTGAGTGAGTCCGATCGCCGCTATTACGGCTGGCGCGTGGTCATGGCGGCGTGCCTGGGCGTGATGGTGGGGTTTGGTTCGCTGTATGTTTACACCTTCGGCGTTTTCATGAAGCCCCTGAGCGCGGAATTCGGCTGGAGCCGCGAGGCGATTTCGCGCGGCTTCGGCCTTGCCGCCCTGTCGATGGCGGTGGGTTCACCCCTCATCGGCCAATGGCTTGACCGCTACCGGCCGCGCCGGGTCATCCTTCTGTGCCTCACCATCTACGGTTGCGGCATCGCCTCCCTCGCCCTGTTGCGCCCGCACCTGTGGCAGTTCTATGCCACCTGCATTCTGCTGGGAGCAGTGGGCAATGGCGCGGCGCACCTCGCCTATTCGCGCGCCATCTCCACCTGGTTCCACGAGCGTTTGGGAATGGCCCTCGCCTGCGTCATGGCGGGAGCAGGTCTGGGTTCCATGACCCTTCCCCTTTTTGCCCAGACCATCATCAGCCGGGCGGGATGGCGGGCGGCGTATCTCTCCCTTGGCGGCCTGGCGTTGGCAGTGGGGTTGCCCATGACCTGGCGCTATATCCACGAGCGCACCTCCACCGATCGCGATTCGCCCGCGGCCATCCCCTCCGGCCCCACCTGGCAGCAAGGACTGCGCTCATATCCTTTTTGGATCATCGTCGCCGTCCTCTTTGTGAGTTCGGTGAGCATGAACGGAACCATTACCCATCTGGTGGCGTTGCTGACGGATCGAGGCATCACCCCCGGCGGCGCGGCATTGAGCGCTTCCCTGCTTGGCGGATCGAGTCTGCTGGGACGCCTGGCGGTGGGCTGGGTCCTGGACCGCTTTTTCGGAGCGCGCGTTGCCTTTGTGGTTTTTCTCATCACCGCCGGGGGGATTCTCCTGCTCGCCCGCGCCGACACGCTGATTATGGGTTGTGTTGCCGCGGCGCTGATCGGGGTGGGAGCAGGCGGCGAGGCGGACATCACTCCGTATCTACTGACCCGCTACTTTGGGCTGCACGCCTTTTCAACTCTTTACGGTATCACCTGGACCTTCTACGCCATTGCCGGCGCCATCGGTCCGGTGATACTGGGGCGGGCGTTTGACTCCACGGGGTCGTACACCTTATTGCTGACGTTGCTCGCGGCCGCACTCGCCATGGCAGGGGCCTTGATGCTTCTCCTGCCGCGATACGCGAGGCCAGAACCCATCGAGTCGTAGCTAAATCCCCTCCACCGCAAAGAGACTTTTTCCCGCGTCCCTTTGCGCAAGGGGGAGCCTTCACGCGTACTGTTATATTCTTGCGTTGCTCCCTGCGAAGATTCGCCTGCACCCCAATGAAGCCGTGCTAGACTTTTTGCATGGCCGACCCGATCAATGCCGCGAAACGGATACTTGATGAGTTCTTATCCAAGGGCGACCCTGCCTATATGCCAGACTATGACCCCACGCCAAAGACCCCCAGGCACAGGCGACAGGTCGTAAGGGCGGGGAAATAGGCGGACCCGCGAGAGCCGTCAAGCTATCCGTCCGGAAACGCAAACAGATTGCGAAAAAAGCTGCACGATCCAGGCGGGATATGTCTACCTCAAGAAACTGGCTGTAATTGTAGATGGTTTGTGTCGACCACTCTCAATTATATGTAGAAATACATCTTGACATTGCGGAAGAACTTGGTAAAATACCAACTCATGGGACAACGGGAAATAGATACTTGTTTAAGTAAATCCGTTGCTTTGGGGGTACTTCATGATTGTCTGGAAGATGGATCCATTATTCAATCTAAGCACTTTAGGAGTGAGTTAGCCCATGAAAAACTTACCTTTGAAGATGCTTGGCATGTCCTTCGTACTGGCCAGATATACGACAATGGTGAGCCAGACATAAAGACCGGCGAGTGGAAGTACCGCGTTGAAGGTTACGAAAACGGCGGCAAGTGGATCGCAATCATTTTTAGCTTTAAAGCAATTGATATGGCTCTCTTAATCACAATTTTCTCAGTTGAGAACAAGGGGAGGCACGCACGCTAAGAAACCTGGGGGAAGGAACCACCATGAGAGGAGAAACCATGCGGCAATTGGAATGCAGCGATTGCGGGTCTATGACAGAAGTGACTCGCGGTACTTACCGATTCAAGGAGAGCGGGATTAGCGACGTTTTCCTGAAAGGAATTGAACTGGTAAAGTGCCACAAGTGCGGGAATATCGATCCGATCATCCCTCGCACAAATGACCTGATGCGGGTGCTCGCTCTGGCGGTAATTTCGCAGCCCAATCGTCTGCGGGGGGCTCACGTCCGGTTTTTGAGAAAGTTCATCGGCAAGACAGGTGAGGAGTTCTCAAAGCTCCTGCACGTTGACCCCGCAACTTTATCAAAGTGGGAGAACGACGAGGACAGGGTGGGTCCACAGAGCGACCGACTCATCCGAACCATTGTATTAGCTCTCAGCGATGGCTTGAAAAAAGAATTGGAAGCCGTTATCAATTCATTTCCGGCGATCAATGAGCATTCTCGCCAGAAGCAAATTGAAATAGACCCCGGTAAGATGTCCTACGAATACGCTTAAGATTCCACGAATGAGCTTTGGAATTAAATCGCGGGGTTGCGCAGAGGTAAGCACAGGTTGCTTTCCTCTGCGGCTCGTAAGATGGGAATCTCGACCTGTTCATTGCCCGGCAATGAGAAAGGGCTGCGGAGGAATTCGGCTCGGAGCCAAATACCTCCGCGCTACCTTGCTGGCGCGATCCAGTCGCGTCGTCTATTGCGGGTCCGCTCCTGGGTGAGGTTTGAGCAAGTCCCTCAAGGGGTCACTCTTTTCGTAGTCGGCGAGTCGAATCTCCTTCCAATCGACCTCAATGCCTACGCGCCGCACCTCTTCTGGTACGCTAAAGAATAGAGTGTACCCTGGGCAAATGCGCATATTGTGGCTGGAAATGGTCATTCCGTCCCACATCCAAAGATAGAGATGAAAAGTTCCTACCGGGCTGAATGGACCTGACTCGGAGTTCCCCGCCCATCCGCGTGCGGTTTTCGTCCCGGGTACCAATTCGTCGCGCAAAATTGAGCAATCTGCATCCGACCACGGGGTTTCCACGACGACTAGAGACGGGCCCCGCACAGGAAATCGACACAGGAGAGAAGTGGAGTCAATTCGATCGATTGAGCACAGCCCCACTCCTGGCAATTCAAAGTCGCCCTTGGCCGCCGAGATCCGGGTTGGACCCTTGTCGCGCCAAACCGTGAGCGCAAAGGAAATGTGGAATCTTACCGCCGTCGCCTTCACTCTCTCCAGGAAGCTCCTCTTCGCTTCGAAGTTTAACTGTAAGAGTTCCTGATGGGGATACAGAAGCTGAGGGTTGGACTGCCATCCGGAATTCCAAGTAAGCCCATCCGGCGCCTCCATCGTGAGCATCGTCCCGTCCAGTCCGACGAAAGAGCCCTCCGAAATCCCTGAGACGCGGATCGGCACTTGAATTTGCAAGTCCTTGTCGCCACTTGGCATTACTCCAGGCGGCATTGCGGGAATCAGGGCAAGTTGCACAGGTTGTCGCTCGCCAGGGTTCAATTGCGGATATTGGAAGGACACGAGGGTTCGGTAAGGAGTGGCGACGATGATCATGATGATCGCCCCGGCAGCGGCAGCCAGGATTGCACGGGAGTGGTTTGTCTTGCGTCGCGAGTATTGCCAGACCACCGTCGCAATGCACGCGCCAATCAAAACCGCTGCCTGGACCCCATCAGAACCGGAGGAGAAGCCTTCGCTCGGTACGTACGCGGCCAGAGTTGCGGCACCTGCCATGTACAATCCCACAGCGAGGACAGTCAACACCATCTGGGCGATGGTTGAGGTGACGGTCGCGAGCGCTGCGATCGGCAGCAGTAGTAACATCACCAACTCGACATGCATCCAAAGGAGCCAGGGGACGAAAGATGGCAATGGCCTAAAGCCCGCTTTCGCTAGAAGGAAGGCGTAAGAGATGAACAAAGGAGCTGTGACGAAGGCAGCGACGAAGAGGATCTTCGCTGCCAACAGCTTCTTCCAATCATAGGGCCGCGTGATCCAGTATTGGCGGTCTCCCACCAACGCCTCGCTTTGAACCGTCCGGACAATAAGAAGCCACCAACTGAGCACGAGCAGGATAGGAATCCAGCGCTCATGACTTAGCCCGAAGTCATCACGCAGTATCCAATGGCGCGGTTCGTCCCACATGAAAGCGACCAACACCGCCAATGTAAAGAGAACCTCGGGCCAGTGCTGGCGGACATCTTTACGGAAGATGTGGATGACCTGTCTCATCAGTACCTCTTTCTTGCCCGACTCTGCGGCCGGCTTTGGCCATGACGAGGAATATGGAGCGCAGCGACATAGGAGTAAAGGTAACGTCGCGCACGCTGTTGAAGTTTTTCCGAATCTCCGCATTGGTGCGCTCAGCGTTAAAACGGCTTTCAACAAATTGCACTACCGCGCCGGATGTCTCGACCTGCATCCAGCTTTCCGGCCACTTTTCCGGCAGCGCGGGTGGCAGGTCAAACGTCAGTTCCACTTCCCTGAACCGTTCCGTCAGCGTCGTCATCTCATCGGAGAACCGCAACCTTCCCTGCTCCAGGTATCCGACATGACTGGCGAAGGTTTCGACTTCCGCCATGTCATGCGACGAGATGAAAATGGTGGCTTCCGAAGCACGCGCCAGCATTCCTTCAATGAGCTGGTCACGAACCAATGGGTCGAGGCCGCTGAAGGGTTCATCCAGAACAATCAGTTTGGGGCGGTAAGCAAGCGAACTCGCCAGCGCCGCCTTCATGCGCATGCCGCGCGACAGATCCTTGAGCTTGCGGTCCAGGGGTAAATCAAACTGCCGCGCCAGTTCGTTCTCCAGATCCCGGTCCCAGGAAGGATAGAACGGACGCAAATAAGCCATAAACCGGTCCACCCGCATCCATCCAGGCAGCTCCTGGTTTTCCGATACGTAACCGATGGCGGTGAATGCATGCCCGGCAATCCGCTTTGAATCCGTCCCCAGCACCGTGGCGTGGCCGCTGGTGGGTCCGAAGATGTTCATCAGAATCTTGATGGCAGTCGTCTTGCCCGCGCCGTTCGGGCCGACGAGTGCGTAGATCGCTCCGTCCGGCACATCGAGGTTCAGGCCGTTTAAAGCCTCAACCCGGCGAAACTTCTTGGTGAGATTCTCAGTCTGAATTGGGCTGCTCATTACTTGCCGCGACCTCCTCGATCTGTCCGCGCCGGTCCGCCTTGCCTGGCGCTCAGCCGCTGCCAATGAGTCGAAATGGATTCCAGGATATCCTCCGGGCCGATCCCGAGTTTCTTGGCTTCAACCACGAGTTGCTCGATCTCGTGCCCAAGTAACTGCGTCCGTTCTGCCTTACTCGCCTCGGGCAGAATTGCAACCACGGTGCCGATGCCCGGCCGGGTTTCCAGAAGACCGGTTGTGACCAGGTGGGTGACAATTTTATGGGCAGTATTGGGATTGATTTTGAGTTCTTTGCTGAGGGCGCGCACAGAGGGAAAGGCGTCGCCGGGACGAATCTGTCCGCAGATCATGGCCTTCTTGGCGGCATAGACCACCTGCTCGAAGAGCGAAACCCCGGGCCGGAAATCTAGGCGGAACGGAATCATGGAACCGTACTATGACACATAGGACAGCAAAATATCAAGACCCTGGCGGAACAATTCCTTCTCTGTCGCGAAGGAGGGACGACCCAAGCGGGGTAGCGTGGAGGTGGGCGCATTTCAGCCCTCCTCCGGGGCTCTTAACACGACCGGCGTTTACACTTTTACTAATCCGAAACAATAGCAAGCCGCTGTGCATGTTCCTATCGCTGCTCGCGGCCGCCCTGGCCATGGCCGGCGCCTTGATGCTGCTCCTGCCGCGTTACGAGAGGGCACAGCCCATCGAGCCGTAATCAGCGCCGGCGGTCGAAGGGAGCGGTGGCACGGCAGAGGGCCTGCAAGGAGGGAACACGCGAGGCGATGAAGCGCACGCCGTAATTCTGCAGGTAAACCTGGCCGGGCATTCCCATCACGCTCAGCAGGGCAAACAGCAAAACCGTGAAGAGGCAGAGGACCAGGACGCCAAAAACTATGGTTACAGGATTCCAGACCCAGGCGAGTCCCACCATTCGCAGGGCCAGAGTGAGCAGCGCGGCACTGATCAGCGCGCCGGAGGATAGTCCCATCAGGGCGGGAAAGAGAAGGAAGAGCACGCCGACGCTGATTCCCGTTGACACCGCAAAGCGCAACACGACGTAGGTAAGAAAAGCGCTCTGGTCGCGGCGCGCAAGCCTCCAGACGATTCCCCATGCGGCGGGAAGAGAGATTCTGCCGGCATACATTAACGGCGCCACCAGATCATCGGTCAGAGTGATGGCGATGGCGACCAGTAACCCGATGAAGACGATCCCCACCAACTCCGTCACCAGGAGCAGCGAAGCAACCCACCACGGGTGACCGGCTTCCTGGAGGGAATTCAGATAGCGGAACGAAACGATCAGGACAGCGGATACCATCGCCAGGATAGTACCCACCACTCCCAAGAGCCAAAGGAAGTAGGAGCGGCCGAAGGATTTCATGCTTCTCCAGGCCGCGCCCACCGCCACCTCCTGCTTGATGACGGCATCGATCAGGACAAATCGGAGCACGCAGCGCGCGTAAATGATGCCGAGAACGAGACCCAGGCTGAGAGCCACGGCCAACGCCACTAAACTCCGGTGCGGGGCAATCATCAGACGGAGACGAAGAAGAAGGTCGGAAGCATGAAGGTCCGTGGGCAGAGCGCCGAGGCCCCACTGGAATGCCGCCGTCGATGTGCCGCCACCCAGGAACAGGCACACCACACTTAAGGCTATCCAGCGGCGTCCGATAAAGGGGCGAAAAAGCAGGCGCAGCGTTCCGTCCCAGGCGGGTAAAAGCGATTCGACAGGGGACAGCGCGCCCGCTTCCGGACGGCGGGCGGGTATGAAGCGGAAGGGTCGGGGAGTTCTTTCAGCAGTATCCAATCGCACATCACTCCGGCAAAATCTGTTTCAGGATCGAACCGGGCACAACCTCTCCGTCACGTCACCTTCACTTGCTCCTGGTAGATCTGCCGCCATTCCGCGCGCCTGGCAAGGACGTAATCCTTTGCTTCCTGGCGGGACTTATAAACCCGCTTCCCCTTGATGAGATTACAGGGTTGGCAGGCGGTCACCAGGTTATCCATGCTTCGCTGCCCGCCCTTGGCGTGCGGATGGACGTGATCGACGGTCAGAATCAGCCAACTTTCAAAATCCTTCAGCCCGTCGAGACCACAGTAGTAGCAGTGAAAATGATCCCGCCGGAAGATCCTCATTGCGTCTTCGCGGCTCAGGTGGGGAGATGGTCCGGCGAAGAACTTCACGAGTTGCTTGAGGGCCATGGTTCCTCCTTGGAGGCCGGATTCAAACTCGTTGATAACCTCTACATGACGTCGTTGCCAGAACGGGAAGAACCACCGCTAAGCTACCAGCCGCCGGTGGACGGATGGCAGCGGGCGACAGAAGGGCCTGCCCCAGGGGCCTTCCCGGATGCCCGCAGCGCATATTTATTTTAGCGCTCTTCCCGGGGATTTGGTAGTGCGGGAGAAAAGGAGCGGCATTCTGCTCAGCGCAGAGGCGTGGAGATTTGAAAACCCAGCGGCATTTTCTCCGCGTCTCCGCGCCCCGAAGGCGAAGGCCGTAGCCCTTCTTATCCACAGTATAAATCATTGAAAATGCAAAGTGCCAAAGTCAGCAAGATCAATGTTGTTATACTTTCTCCCCCAAAGGGACGAGGAGTGATTTCAACCCTCCCCTCACCCCCTTGGGGGAGAGGGGCCGGGGGTGAGGGGGTTCATGAACAACTAACGAACTTCTGATTCCGCACGCTGGTTGGGCTGGCGGTTGGGTTTTGGGAAAATCCGGCGCCTCCCCCCTGAGATTCTCCCTGCCCGCAGGAAATGGCCGTCAGGTAATGCCTTTGCTTGTCTCCATAAAATGTAGCCTAACGTCCTCTTGATAAGAATACTGGACATGGTATACTACATTGTGAGGCCAGCGCATCGGGAGGGGGCGGAGGGCAGCGGACCCCTGCAACGGGCCGGGGCAATCCACAGAACAGTCGGCCGCAGGCTGGCTCCCGACGGCAACACGCGGGTCGTGCCGAGGATGCCGGAGTGGAATCCTGGGGAAGTCCGGCGGCTCCCCAACCTGATGCGGAGGTCTTAAAAGCGCGAGCGCCGGATGGACGCGAGCGATGAATCAAAATCGCGGTTTTCCATGATGTAACAGAAAATAAACGGGTTAAACATTATAGGTCAAAACGTCTTAAGTATATATCTTATTCAAAATAAAATAGTTATCATAAAATTTGGGCCATGAGCGAAATAATGGAGCGTCGCTTTCCAAGATGTCACAGAAAATAAACGAGTTAAACATTATCGGTCAAAACGTCTTAAGTATATATCTTATTAGAAATAAAATAGTTATCATAAAAATGGGGCCATGAGCGGAAAAATGGAGCGTCGCTTTCCAAGATGTATCAGAAAATAGAAGGGTTAGTGATTAATTGCGGAAATCCCGCAAAAATCTATACCAATGAAACTAAAGCAGTTAATCGACCCGTAACGGCCAGCAGTCACGAAAAAAAAAGGGGTGAAAAAATGGGGTTCGGCGTACCTAACTTATTGAAAACAAATATAGGAAAAATGTCAACTTTCCGTCTTTCCAGGATATTGATGAAAACAAATGAGTTATTCCATTCTTTCCACTATGTTGATGAAAAGTTAGGGAGTTAATCGAAATGACGGAAATGAGAAAGAAAGAAGAAGCCACCGGTCCGAGTGAGTTTAGGAAGGGTGGGTTGCATGATACTTGGCACCCTGATCGTGACAGATTCCAACTGTACCATCAGCAAGAAAAGGGAACAATTCGGGTTTGCGCGTTGTCCGTATTTGCTAGAGACGTAGAGGCGTTCAGTTGGGAAAGTCGTCAATCCTGGGCCGGGAGAGGGCGTTTCCGGTTCAGGCGGGCGACGCAATGGGCCTCGATATACTTGCGCACGGATTCGGGCATACGGTGGTCCAGGCAGATGTCGCGCAGGTCGGCGACCGCCATTTCCGGGAGGAAGGCGAGAACTCGCGCGAAGGGAGTGAGCGGATTGCGGATGAGCGCGAGACGCAAATGGTAGTGATGCGACCATCGGAGGTGCAGGGCCAGTTGTTCCACGACGGCGGGTGGCAGATCGTCGCGGGCGAGCACCTTGAGCAAGTGGCCTTCGGTGAGGAGAGGATTATCGAGGGCGGCGCCGATCAACTCCAGGTCGGGGGTGAAAAGGAGGCTGGCAGCCAGCCGTCCGGTGCCCCGCCGGGCGAGGGCGATTTTTTCGCCGCGCGGCATGCCCTCGAGCTTCTTGAGGATGGTTTCTTCCGCCACCATCTTGACGTCAGTGGGGACAGCCGGGGTTTGCGTCACACGCAGCAGGTCGAAGATATAGAGGAATTTCAGGAGGGGCAAGGACACCATGCGCGGCGTTTTGGGATGCCGCACCAGGGCAAGTTGCAAGGTGTAGCTGCGCCGGATCTCCTCGCGGCGGGCAAGTTCGCGAACCACCTCGTGCCCCAGGTCCTTGCGCTCGAGCAGACGGAGCAGATCGCGCTCCTGCAAATGGGGATTGCGCACCAACCCCAGAAGGATTTCTTGCGCGCTTTCCTTGCAGAAGCTCTCGATTTCCGCGCGCGAGGAAGCCGCGACAGCCAGTTCGGCCCGTTGGCGTAAGCGTTCCTGAGGGGAGAGGTCAACCATGCGAGGGCGATTTTAGAAGGGACAGGCGCCTCCCCGCAAGGGAGATTTGAGACCCGTGGCGGGCCTTACGGGAGGACGCGAAGAGCGGTTTCGATTCGTAGGGCAGTTCCCGCGACGGAGCCAGGAGCAGCAAAGCGCTAATCATTCGGCATAGGCATTTAAAACTTGAAGGGTATGAAAAGCAAGAAAGCGTTGAGTTCGATTTTACTTGTAAGGCCTCTCCAGAATTGATATGGGGAGAGCGCCATCCGCGGGATGGCACGCCGGCAGCGACGCCCGCCACGGTTGCGCGTCCGGCAAAATCTTCCCCAGCCCACGGGGGCAACGGATGCGCAGTTTCAGCAACGCGTTAAGGATATGCGGTACGACATCGAACTATGGGGTGGTCGCCGGGCCCTTGCCGCGACATGCTGCCGGAGGTCGCTCCGGATGGGGGGGAAAGAGGCTGGCCTTTCATCGAGATTTCTGCATCCAACCTTCGTGAGAGAAAGATATTGATTCCGGAGTAAGAGGCAAAGTGCGATTTTACTTGAAAAGTCCGGCGAGAATTGATATCTGGATAGGGTCATCCGAAGGATTGAATGTCGTCCAGCTAACGATTTAGTTGCGCGGGGCCCCTCTGGGCCTCTGGCGAGTGTGGTAAGATATGTGCCTAAGGCTTCTAGGAAGCACCAATTCAATATCGAGGTAGCTCAGCAATGAAGAAAACGATTGCGCTTTGGACTCTCACCCTACTGGTCAGTCTTTCCACCGTCGCCGCGGCGGGTGAGCACGCCAACCTCTCTGGTCACTTGCGGGACCTGAGCCTCGTGCCCCGCATGCAGGCGGCACCCCAGGCGGCGACGGGCCCCCAATGGAAGAACCGGGATGAGTATGATGCCTACACTGCCATGGCGACGGCGACCGATCCCGACAAGAAGATTACTCTCGCCGAGGCGTTTCTCCAAAAGTTTCCGACCTCCGATTTCAAAGCGGGCGCCTACCTGACGGAAATGCAGGTTTATTTCTCGCAAGGGAAGAGCGATCAGGGTGTGGACGCCGCGAAGAAGGTCTTGACAGTTGACCCCGACAATCTGGACGCGCTGGCCGCCCTCAGTTTTGTATTTCCCTTCACGTTCAAAGCCACCGATCCCGACGCAACCGCCAAGCTGTCGCGTGCTGATAGTGACGCGCACCACGGCCTCGACGTGCTTCAGAAGCTTAAGAAACCTGACAAAGTCACGGACGAGCAGTTCAAGCAGTATGTCACTCCCAAGCGTGCCCTCTTCAACAACACGGTGGGTTTCGTAGCCCTCCAGCGCAAGGATTATGCCACCGCCATCACCGCGTTCAAATCCGCCGCCACGGACAATCCCAGTGATGTTTATACGTTCTACCGGCTAGGGCTGGCGTACATGTTATCCACTCCGCCGGACTACGACAATGGAATTTGGAACCTGGCGCGGGCGGTGGGTTTGGCGAAGGCTGCGAATGCTCCCGATGCCGCGGCGATCGAAAAATACTTTGACCAATCCTTTGTAAGCCGCCACGGTTCCAATGCGGGTGAAGCTGACGTGCTGACACTGGCCAAAACCTCCGTCACGCCTCCGGATGGCTTCAAGGTGACTGCGGCAGAGAAGCACAAGCCCACTGGAAACCAGGCAATCGACTACTTTTATACTCTCGAAGACACCATGAAGGCGGGGGGCGACCAGGCCAAGCAGGCCTGGGATCAGACCAAAGGTGAATCCTTCGGCTATGGCGGAAAGGTCGTGAGCGCGGAAAAGGGACCCGATGCGGATACCTACCTGGTGGGGATCGCGATAACCGATGAGAGCAAGGCGTCGGACACCGCAGACATATTCCTTCGCGACAAGCAGCCCGACGCCAAGTATCTTGCCAAGGGCAATCTGGTGGCATCCTTCAAGGGAACTATCGCCGATAACACTGTGACGCCGAGCTTCTCGCTGACCCTTGTCGGGACCGTCGACGACGATAGCCTGGCGGCGGCAAAAGAAGAGGCCCAATCCAAGGCAAAGCCGAAGCCGGGCGTTCACCATACTCCGGTCCACAAAACCACACCGCCGAGCAACTGATTTACGCGAGGCAGGGCGCCGGCACTCGCCGGTGACCCTGCCTCGACCCAGCGGCTTATTCCCCCAGCAAGAATTTGTCCTTGCCCAATTCATATATTGAAAATCAGGATAATACTGTTATGGATACCCCCTCACCCCCACCCCTCTCCCCCAAGGGGGCGAGGGGAGAGTTGAGTGCTTAAGTTATGCTACCAACTCCCCTCGCCCCCTTGGGGGAGAGGGGTGGGGGTGAGGGGGTCTTGTCACTTTAATTTGCATTACTCATTAGGCGGCAGGAAAAGCGCCACCACGGGGCGGGCAAAGGGTGCTGCTCCCCAACGCTCAACTCGCACACACAATTTGGCCAAGAGGGATGAGGGTTTCCTGGGGAAGGCCGGATGCGCTCAGCGCGCGGCGGCGCGCACGCGGCGCTTCGGCCCATGGTCGAGGCCCAAGTCTTCCACTTTCCGGCTTAGGGTATTGCGATGAATGCCGAGAGCCACAGCAGCTTTGGAGTAATTGCCGTTGTTCTTTTCCAGGATCCGTTTGATGAACCGCTTCTCAAACTCTGAAACCGCGTCGGTGAAAAGAATCCCGTGCTCAATCATCTGATTAACGAGGAACTCGAGTTGGTCTTTCACAGGGACGCTCCGATCAATATGAAATCGCGGGGCTCGCGAATTAAGGTTTGGCTGATCCCTTGCCGTTGGGAATTAATGCCCCCCGGAATTTCTCAAAGCCGGTATGAAACTGGGCGCGCAGATTGGGCGGCATGACGAGCACAATGACGCGCGTCCAGGTAGTTATGTAGGGCGCCATAGACGATTGCCGCACGGCGTCCGGCTTGATCGCGAAGGCCAGCATGGCCATCAGCAGAATGGCATCGACCAAAACTCCACGCACCAAACCGAAAATTCCGCCCAAGAACCGGTTGAACCACTGGACTCCCGCGGTCTTGATGAGCTTGTGCGCTGCCAATTCCACCAGTGCCCCCACCACCATCGTGGCCAGGAACAGGACCAGAAATCCCAAGCCCAGGGCAATCTCGTGCGACCTGGTCAGATCCTCGAACCATACCGCGGCGCGGGAATAACCAATGGCCGCCACCACCAGGCCGATTAGCACGGCAGCCAGGGAGATCAATTCCTGGACGAACCCTTTCATGATTGCCGCGATCATAGAGCCGACGATGACGAGAGATAGAATGACATCCAGCCAATTCCACGTATCCATGAGGCGCTCGCAATCTGCAACGGACTTACTTCAACTGAGGGAGTCTCCAGTCAGCAATCGATAAGCCTCGCCGTATTTCTGGCTCGTTTTCTCCACCACCTCGGCCGGGAGAGAAGGCGGCGGAGGCTGTTTGTTCCAGTGGAGCGACTCCAGATAGTCGCGGACGAACTGCTTGTCAAACGAAGGCTGGGGTTTTCCGGGCGCGTATTCGCGCTGCGGCCAGAACCGGGACGAGTCGGGAGTCAGCACCTCGTCGATCAAGATAACTTGACCGTCCTTGAGCCCCCACTCGAACTTGGTATCGGCAATAATGATGCCGCGGCCCTCGGCGAACTCGCGGCCTTTACGGTAGAGCCCTAAACTCAGTTCGCGCAGCTTCTCCGCCGCCACTGTTCCCACCTGCGCGACCATTTGCTCCCACGTGATGTTTTCGTCGTGGCCGGTTTGCGCCTTGGTGGCAGGCGTGAAGATGGGATTCTCCAGGCGCGAGGCCTCTTGCAGGCCGCCGGGAAGCTTGATGCCGCATACGCTTCCCGTGGCGCGATATTCCTTCCAGCCTGACCCCGCCAGGTAACCGCGCACCACACACTCGATGGGGAACGGCTGTGCCTTCTCAACCAGCATCGAGCGCCCCTGCAATTGGCCGGCGAAGGAGCGCAGTTCCGGAGGATAGTCAGAAACATCGGCCGTAATCAGGTGATGGCGGATCTCATCCTTGATGAACCCAAACCAAAAGCAGGAAAGCTGGGTCAGCACGCGGCCCTTGTCCGGAATGCCTTCGCGCATCACCACATCAAAGGCGGAAAGCCGGTCCGTGGCGACAATCAGCAAGTTGTCGCCGAGTTCATAAACGTCCCGCACCTTTCCCCGCGAAAAGAGCTTGACACCGGGCAGATGCGTTTCGAGCAATACGCTTTGGTTTTCAGTTGGCATTGTAGTGGTTCAGGGCAGGGACATTCTAAAGCAACTCACCATGTTGTCAATGGAAAAAACACTCGGGAATTTTTCGCGCGGACTACTAAGTACGGGGTAAGAGTCAGCTAGCCACACAACATTTGGAGTCCCCCGAAGCCGCATGAAATGCGGTTGCGGCCGCATGCGCCCAACCGGCCCGAGGCCATGCAGTGCCGGCGGCAGAACCCTCAGGCCGGCGCCCCGACGGGATCGCGGGCGAAGGCATCAAAGCGCACGGACACAAGCCGGGAGACGCCCGGCTCTTCCATGGTGACCCCGTACATGACTTGCGCGATCTCCATGGTGCGCTTACTGTGCGTGATGAGGATGAACTGCGTGTGGCGGCTCATCTGTTCGATCATGCGCGTGAAGCGCTCGACGTTCGATTCGTCCAGCGGCGCGTCCACCTCATCGAGAACACAGAAGGGGCTGGGAGTGTAGCGAAAGATGGCGATGAGCAAGGCGAGAGCGGCCATAGCCTTCTCACCGCCGGAGAGCAGGAGCACATTTTGCAGGCGCTTTCCGGGCGGTTGCGCCACCATGTCGATTCCGCTATCGGCGTCATTCTCATCGGCCAGCCGCATTTCACCGACACCGCCGCCAAAAAGCACCCGGAACGATTCCGCAAAATAGGCGTTGATGGCTTTGAACGCCTCCAGAAACTGCTGGCGGGAGACCTGATCGATTTCACGGATGGCCTGTGCGGTGTCTTCAATGGAAGCAAGCAGGTCCTGGCGCTGGGTGTCGAGGAAGGTCAAACGCTCTTCTGCTTCCTGAAGTTCCTCCAAAGCCATCATGTTCACCGGTCCCAGATTCTCAATGCGCGTCTTCAGTTGGCGCAATTCCTCTTCCGCAACCTGCAACGCTTCGCCGGCCAGAACCGATTCCGGCGGCAATTCCGCCAGGAGGAGGGCGGGGGCCGAGTTTAATTCATCCCGGCACTGCTGCGAGTGGTGGGCGTAGTCGGACTCCGCGCGTGCCAGCGCCACCTCCGCTTCCGAGCGCTTTAGGCGCCGCGCCTCGAGTTCCGCCCTCGCGGCGTCCACGCGAGGACCCAAAGTATCGCGCACGCCCCGGACGGCGCGGGATTCCTCCTCCAGGCCGCGTAGCTCGACTCGCGCCGATTCCAGTTCGAGTTGAAGTTGTTGCAGGCGAAGCTGGTGGGCCTCGCTCTCTTGCGCCAGGCGCTCGTTCTCTTGCTGCCAACCTTCCATTTGTTGGGCCAGCCGGGCAATGCGGTTGTGAAAATCCTGCCCCGCCGCCCGCAGCCGAGTTGCTTCCGCCTCCGCCGCGCGGCTTCTTTCTTCCAGAGCCCGGGCCGCGGATTGGGCGTCGGCGATGTCCTGCGCCAGGCGGTCCAAGCCCGCGCGGAGTTCGCGCGCCAGATGGGTGGCAATGGTAATTGCCTCTTCGCGTTGGCCCTTGGCGGCGCCGGCGGTTTCCAATTCGGCGCGCAGGTTCGCCTGACGTTCTTCCACGGTGGCGCGCTCCCGCTCGAGTACCGCGGCCTCCGCCAGGAGTGCATCGAGCTGCTGACGCGTGCGATCGAAGCTCTCGCGCGTCTGCCGAAGCTTTTCGTCGGCCACAACGGCCTTCTTCTCCGCCTCCATCTTGCTGCCGGTCAGGCTTTTCAGTTGCGCGTCCAGGCGCTTCTCCTGCGCCTCGGCTTCTGCCAGAGCCGCCTCGCTGACCCTGATTTGTGTTTCCAATTCCGCCGTTCGCCGCTCCAGCTCGCGAAAGTCACGCCGCAAGGCCAGCGGCCCGGCACTCGAGCCTTTGCCGCCGGAAACCATACGATGATGGTAGTGCGCGCCCTTCGATGTCAGGAAGTGGCAATCCGGGTACGCCGCCGCCAGGCGTTCGGCGGTGGCATCATCTTCCACCATGTAGGCGTTGGCTAGGGACGGCAGAACTACATCCCCATTCAAACCCAACTTGGATTCAAAGCGCACCATTTCCTGAATCGCCGCCACCACCCCGGGCTCGGTGCGGACGGGCGAGTCAGCGTTGCCGCGTGAGTGCCCGCGGGAAGGCAAATGGGTGACGAAAAAAGTGGAGCGTCCCGTTCCTTCGCTCTGCAACAAGGCAATTCCGGACCGCGCCTGCGCGTGCTGCTCCACCACCACGCACTCCAGCTCCTGCTTCAGGAATTCCTCCACCACTTCTTCGTAGCCCGGTGAGACTTCCACAAAATCGGCCAGCAGCCCCAGGGGTTGGAACTGGCTGCCATTCATCGGGATCTCGCCGGAAAGCAGGCGCCGCACGCTCTCTGTACTGTAAGCGTGGCGCGCCAGAGATTGCTCCAGCGCCTCCTTGCGGGCCATGCTGCCGGAATACTCACGGCGCAAGGCTTCCACCTGCGAGCGCAGGGAGATCTCTTCGCCGTGCGCCTGTTCCAGATCGCGGGTGGTTTGGGAAACAGATTCCGCCAACTCTGCCAGCGTGCTGGCGTCGCGGTGATGCTCGGAGATGTAAGCCTCGAGCTCCGCGGCCAGTTGCAGGTGCTCACTCTCAATGCGGGACTTCTCCGCATCGGTGCGAGCCGCTTGGCGCTCGATGGCCAGGCCCGCCTCCTCCGCTTGCACAAGCTGATTGCGCAGCTCCGCCGCATGGCTCACGACCGCCATCAGGGATTGGCGGCAACTTTCCACGTCCTGTTCGGCGGCGCCGAGCTGAAAGTTCAGATCCTCCTGGCGCATGACCACTTGCGCCAGCGTGTCCTGCGCCGCGACATATTCCTGCTGTAATTTCTCCGCCTGCTGGGCGCGCTCGGCTGTCTGCTGCTCGAGAGTGGCAAGCTGCGCCTGGAGTTCAGAGCTTTCGCGCGCCGCTTCCTCCGCACGCGCATCCAAGTTTGCGGATTGCTGCTTCACCTGCTCCAAGCGCGAGACCAGGCGTTCGCGCTCAAGGTCGCCATGGGCCAAACGTTCGCGGCACTGGGTGAGTTGATCTTCCAGTCCTTCAAACCGCTGTGTGGCGACTTTCTGCTCGCGTTCCAGCGCTTCCAATTCCTGGGCCGCCACCAGACAGGTTTCCTGCACCTGGGCGAGTTCCGCGCGCAGCCGCTGAAACTCAACCTCCAGCGCCTTCAGGCGGGATACCAGAACGGTTTTCAGCCGGCCGCGCAGCTCCTCATGCAGTTCGCGGTAGCGCCGCGCCTTCGACGCCTGGCGCTTCAACGAGTTCACTTGCTTGGTGACTTCTTCCAGGATGTCGGCGATGCGCGAAAGGTTCTGCCGCGATGATTCCAGTTTGGCTTCCGCCAGCCGCTTGCGAGTCTTGAATTTGGAAACCCCAGCGGCTTCTTCCAGAATCAGGCGCCGGTCAGACGGTTTCGAGCTGAGGATTTGGCCGATGCGTCCCTGCTCGATGATGGCATATGACTCCGGGCCCAATCCGGTTCCCATGAAAAGGTCCTGAATATCACGCAAGCGGCAGGCGTCGCCATTGAGCAGATACTCGCTTTCACCCGACCGGAAAAGCCGGCGCGTCACGGTGATTTCACCGGAGCGGTTGTGAAACTTACGCGGCTTGGCCCCCGTGCCGTTGCCATTGCCATTGCCGTTCCCATGGCCGTTGCCGTTGCCGGGAGTTTCTGGTTCGAAATCCGTGGGTCCTTCTGCGGCGGGCTCACTCTCCGGAATGGATTCTGCTTCCTCCGGTAGCCCCGCCTCGTTGTACTCGGGATTTACCAGAGTCATGCTGACTTCCGCCATGCCCGTGGGCGGGCGGGAGCCCGAACCATTGAAAATTACATCCGCCATCCGCTCGCCGCGCAGCATGCGCGCACTCTGCTCACCCAGCACCCAGGTGATGGCGTCGGAGAGATTGGACTTTCCGCAACCGTTCGGTCCCACTATCGCGGCGATGCCATCGGCAAACTCCAGCCGCGACCGATCCGCGAAGGATTTGAACCCGAGCATTTCGAGTTTCTTCAGCTTGTACAAATCACACCCTTCCTGCTTCTATCCTGAGCCTGTTTGCTGTCGTTTTAGGCGAAGCCAAGAATCTCGCTCCGCATGCTCTCGTGAACAATGCAGGATTTCTTGTCGCGTGCGCATCCTCAGCTTGACAATCCCTTATAACCCCTTAGCACCCTTTATTTCACATACATGGCGAATGGTGTCGCCGCAGGGTAAGTGAAGCCCTGGCCGGGGATATTTCGTCTCAGAAATCCTTCCCCCTCGACTCCTCGAACCGCTCTGGTGCATGCCTTATAGCCGTGCGTAAGGACCCCCTGCAAGCTCGATGAATAATTACCATACCGAGGGGGTCTTGTAAAGGAAAAACCACAATATTACGGGGTTATGACAGGGTTTAACCCCTATATATAGTGTGGATTATCTGCCCGGGGTTTCACCAAATAGGTATCCATCTATTCCGGATGAGCATGCGTATCGCACCGCGCTTTCTCAGCACACAGGGGTGCTTGGGGAGGCCTGCTGGAAGGGTGGGGCTAGAACCTGCCCTTCCAGCAGCCGCTATAAGAAAATCCGGTCAAGCAACCGCTTGGTCGCTTGCCTTCAGTCCGGCTGATATAAGACGGTCAGGCAATTGGGCGGGGGTAGTGGCGCGATGTCCAATGCCGAATCGTTTTCGAAGCCACAGACGTAGACGGCGGAGGGCCGGTCCACAGGAGGCTCATTCGTGGGGGAGTTATAACTGAGCATGGCATTAAACCACGCTGGCACCACCGCAGCTCCATTGCCGATGTTTTGACCAAAGGGCTGGTTTACCGCGCCCCCGTCAAAATACATCGCGGTGTGCGCGCCCATCACCGCATGCAGCCCCTGGAAAACATTCCACCACGGACCTGCCCAGTCAGACTTCTCCTGGGGGGAGGGAACCACGGCGCAGGAGTGGATGATCCAAAAGTCGAGTTGGCCGTGATTAAACCCGCCGTAGCCCTGGCTGGCTGGAATCGTGTTAATCGTCACAGCATCGCAGCAGTCCGACTGGGTGCTGAACCACCAGGGCGCGCCATGCGCTTCGGTTAATGCTATGTTCACGCTGTTCACATAAGATGCTTCCTGCGTCGTAAACATGGCAGGACTATCCCAGTAGTATTGTGCGTTGGTGAAAAAAGGAGCCAAAATCGAGCTTTGCAGTCCAGTCCAAAAGCCATTGGCTTCGGCAACAAACCCTGCGGATTCGTTCGGGGGCGCGGGCGCATTTTGCACCACGTACCTGCCCACGGTAGGATCCCCTGCCGGGACCTCCCCCGATGACACGGCGGCGCGGTCTTTGGGCACTCTGGTTGGCTGTGGTCCTGAACCTTGAACCAGTGCGCCGGGAAGTTGGCCGCCACCGTAAGCGAGGTAGGTCACAAAATAGTCGTCGGTTTTCAGCAGTTCCGGCGAGCCTTCCGGTAAAGCATGAGGATGCACGCGAGAGATGGTGCGATAGACCGGTAGCATCGAGTCTCCATTGCCATCGTAGTAGGCGATTTCGACGGAGAGCACTTCCACGTCGCCCTCTTTGGCCAGGGGTTCCAGCAACTTCTTCAGTTCCGCATGCACCTGCGCCGCCGTGCGTCCCTCGCGCGCTTCCGTGGAGAGCGTTCCCGCCTTCCAGTGGAGCACCATGCCATGAATGTTTCCTTCGTTGCCAACGGCCACAGCCGCGCGGGAGCCCGTCCCCACCACATTCATTCCGTTGACCGTGCGGAACACAGGAACATACGTCAAGTAGATCTGGGGCGTGGAAACCGTTGGCTTGCCGGAGCCCGACGCTCGCTGCGCCGTGCTCCCGACGATTGCACGCGCCTCCCCGAGGGTGAACTTCGTAGCATCATGGGGAATGATGTCCGGTCGTGCGAACACTCCTTTGGCCACCATAACGGCTTTCCCCAGATGGGCGTCTCCCTTGCCTTCGAACTTCTCCGGCGTGAGCTTCCCAAACTCGGGAAAGATCTCTACTTCTCCCGTTTGTTGATGCCAATAGGCATGCACGTGATTTTTCTCGGTGACGCCAACGAGCTCTTTAGGGACATTTCTCTCCCCCATCAGCTTGGTGTGGGACAGAGGTTTGATGGATTCGGTTTTCACGCCGACTTTGCCGAGGGTTTCGCGAAGAAAACTCTCTGGCGGGGCTTGGGCAGTGAGCTTGACCGTCGGCATTGAGGGTGGAATCTTGGGAATGAGACTGGCAGGAAAATTGATTTGCCCACCAGACGCTGCCGCGATCGGCTCCGTTTTATGGGGACGCTCCTTGGCTATGGTATTTTGTAAGCATAGGCCGGCGAGGCAAGCCAATCCCAGGAGTATCCGCGTAACGCCCCATGCGTATCGAGTCTCAATTCTCCCTTTGGAAGTGTGTGGGAACATGGTAAGGCTCCTTTTTTCAGGGCTCTCGACCTCAGGCGTCGCCTGCTGGGCGATTCCAGTTTCGAATCCCCGGCTGCCGGAAAGTGCGGCGGAGTCCGGCCGCGTTTCATTCTGCGGCAAAACACTGGGTATGCTGGAAGGCAGCCGATTCAGCGAGTGTGGATGAGCCCTTACGCGAGCATTCTAAATTACTCTTTGGCTATTTGCAAAAAGATATTGGGATCATGACGCCCTGGCGTCACGTTGCGCACCTTCAAGGAGATTGGCAAGCTGCCCCCACTCCGACATCACCGGGGCAGGCCCATGCTGCGTGGCGACCTCGCGCGTTTGTGCCGATGGGGAGTAGTGCACGGCGCCTATGCCGACACCCAGCGCGGGCTCCACATCGTTTTCGAGGCTGTCACCAATCATGAGTACATCCCGGGCCTGCCTCCCTGTCTGCGCGAGAGCCCATGCGAAGATTCCCGGGTCGGGCTTGCTCTTCCCGGCGCGTTCCGAAGTCAGCAGGCTCGGCACGAGAGACTCAAAACCAATCGCCCGGAGCTTATCTTCCTGAGCAGCTTGCTTCCCATTGGTGAGCACCGCCACCGCCATGCCTTGTTGTTTCAGGTGTTCGACAGCCTCGATGCTTCCCGGCGTGGCCCGCCGTCCGCTCCCATAGGCTTCCTCGTAAATCCGGCGGAATTCCATGCGGTCCGGCGCATCGCGCGTGCCGATGCCGACGCCCCGATAGAACCGCTCGATTACGCGCAGACGCATTTCACTCAGGTCAATGGTCCCGCGTAGAAAGTCAGGATGGACGGCGTTCAGGGCTTGGTTGTATACAATCATCATATCGCGTGGTTCATACCTTGAAAAAACCGGGTACTGCACGCGAATTCGTTCCATCGCACAAACCACCGCATAAGAATGCTCGTAGAGAGTGTCATCCAGGTCGAACCAGACCATGTTGATGGGGAGGCGCATGTTGGCTTAGGCCCCTGATTTACGGTCCCGGCTGCCACCGCAGCACGGGGTGGCGCGCGGCGGCGACTTCGTCAAGGCGCGTCACGCGGGTGGTGTGCGGCGCCTTCAGAACGAGCTGCGGATCGCGCTCGACCTCGTCCGCGATGGCCTGAAGGGCGTCAATGAAGGCGTCCAGCTCTTCCTTGCTGGCGCTCTCGGTGGGCTCAATCATCAGGGCGCCGGGCACGATCAGGGGAAATGCCGTGGTGTAAGGGTGGAATCCATAGTCGATCAGGCGCTTGGCGATGTCGATGGTATGAACGCCGTGGGCCGACTGGCGCCGGTCGGAGAAGACGCATTCGTGCATGCAGGCGCGGTCGTAAGGAAGTTCATAGGAATCGCGCAACTGGCGGCGCATGTAATTGGCATTCAAAACTGCGTCTTCGGTGGTCTGCCGCAGTCCTTCCGGCCCGTTCGCCAACATATAGGCGAGAGCGCGAACCGCCATTCCGAAATTTCCCAGGAAGGCGCGCACCCGCCCGATGCTCCGGGGGCGGTCGAAATCAAGCTGGAACCGCCCTTGCGGGGATTTTTCCACGACGGGAGAAGGAAGATACGGCTCCAGAATCTCCTTTACGGCCACCGGGCCGGAACCCGGGCCGCCGCCACCGTGGGGGGTGGAAAATGTCTTGTGCAGGTTCAGATGCATCACATCGACGCCAAAATCTCCCGGCCGCGCCACTCCCACCAGCGCATTCATATTGGCGCCATCCATGTAAAAAAGACCGCCTCCGGCGTGAACAATATTGGCAATCTCACTGATATCTGTCTCAAAAATACCCAGGGTATTGGGATTGGTCAGCATTATTCCCGCCACGTCGGCGTCCATGGCGCGGGCCAGGTCCGCGATGTCGACACAACCCTGCGCATTCGACTTGATGGGGCGCACCTGGTAGCCGGAAATGGCCACGCTGGCGGGGTTGGTGCCGTGCGCGGAGTCAGGAATCAGGATGAATTTGCGCGCGTCGCCGCGCTCGGCATGGAAGGCGCGAATCATCAGAATGCCGGTCAACTCTCCCTGCGCGCCCGCGGCGGGTTGAAGGGATATTGCATCCATGCCGGTAATTTCCCGGAGGCAGCAAGCGGTTTCGTGCAGAATTCGCAGGCAACCCTGGGCCAGCGCCGGCGGCGTGTAGGGGTGCTCCGTCGCGATGCCTTCCAATCGCGCCACCACTTCATTGATGCGGGGGTTGTACTTCATCGTGCAGGAACCCAGCGGATAGAGGCCCGTGTCCACGCCGTAGTTCCACGTGGAAAGCCGCGTGAAGTGGCGGATGACTTCCAATTCCGAAACTTCCGGAAAGCCCTCCACCTCCGCGCGCGCCAAGTCTGCGCCCAGCAATTCGGCGGGGGAAACAGCAGGGACGTCCAGGGGCGCAAGTTCGGCGCCCACTTTGCCCGCTGAACTGCGCTCGAAGATCAGCGCTTCGTTGCGGGTGACGTTCGGCCGTGCTTCGCGAATTCGATTTTCCATGGTCACGGGTATGTGCCTTGAGACTCTGATAATCAAACACCGAGATTAACTTCCGGCTCCGAGGCAAGCCCAAGCCCCGCGCTGCCGGCAAAGCGTTGCGTGCGCACCGGGAGTGCAGCATCGGAACCCGCAAGAGCAGCCGGGCGATCTGTCCCAGCTCATATAAACTTTACCTGCCACTTAACAATATTGCTAATACATCGTTCCTCTTTATTGGTCAAATAAATATAAAGAAAGCCGTGGCCGGAATACGTGGTAAACGTCGGCAAAAGATTAAATGTGACGGTGACATCCTTCTGAGCCGTACCGGAGGGCCATTTTTCAAAGCTCTGGGCAGATTGCGTTTCCGTTACTAAGCTGCCCCTGGAGCTTTTTGATTGGAATGTAACCGCGCCCCTGTACTCAATATCTGTCGCATTTGATAGCAAGGCACAGTGGAAAACAAAATTCGTATTGGAAAACTCTTTACCCGAAAGAGTGATGGCTTCGTCTTTAACCGGGCTGAGATGAAATCTATTGCCGGCAGTGATGGTTTTAGATCCAAGTTTGACCGATTCAACATCTTCGACGGGCTTGGAGCATCCACCGAGAAAAAATGACAGGAGGATGCCCATTACCATTAACATGGCAGCCTGTTTTGATCTTATCATTTTGTAAGCCTCTCCCCCCGCGATCCACAGCTACATAACCCGTGGCGCTTGCCATAGGCACGACTACGAATTCGGACTGGATCCGGCCCGGCCTCGTTCGTTTCTCCCGCGGCCGGCAGCATGGTCAGGCGAACTTCCTGTCATCGTCATCTCGATCCGTAGGCTTCATCTATGGCTAATGATATTGTTCCCCTTCGGGGAACAGGCGAACTGGCGGCACACCTCCACGCAACGGTCAATGGCCGCCCGGCTCACCAATTCCGTGAAGCACAGCAGCAGATGGTTCGCAAGCTCCGGATAGAATTCTCGCAAATGCAAGCCGCCGATAATGTTTTCTCGCCGTAAGTCTTCCAACAGGCCTTCGGCGTCACCCGGGACCTTGATGACGAACTCATTGAAGCACGGGCTGGTGAAGGGCGTCGCGAATCCGGGTATTTGCCGCAGGAGCCCGGCGGCGTAGTGCGCCTTGGCCAGATTCTGCTCGGCGAGCAGCCGCAGACCGTTTTTGCCCAGAAGGCAGAGGTAGATGGTGGCCGCGAGCGCGCACAGCGACTGATTCGTGCAAATATTGGAAGTAGCTTTTTCGCGCCGGATATGTTGCTCACGCGTAGCGAGGGTCAGCACGAAGCCGCGCCGTCCCTCGGTATCAACGGTCTGGCCCACCAGGCGCCCCGGCATCTGCCGCAGGAACTTCTCCCTTGTGGTCAGGAAGCCCACGTAGGGACCGCCGAAAGCCACCGGCACGCCGAACGATTGCGCCTCGCCACAAACAATATCGGCCTCGCTGGGAGGCTTGACGATGGCGAGAGAGAGTGGCTCCGTAACCGTGACGATCAGGAGGGCGCCCGCATCGTGGGCGAGGGAAGCAATCGCCGGAATTTGCTCCAAGGCGCCGAAGAAATTCGGTGACTGGATCACCACGGCGGCGATCTGGGCATCGACGGTGGATTCCAGTTGCGCCGTGTCAACCCGTCCGCCGGCGGCATAGGGAACTTCCACCAGTTCCACATCCTGGTTTTGGACGTAAGTCTGAAGAGTCTGGCGATATTCCGGATGCAGCGTCCGCGCCAGCGCCACCCGCCGGCGCCGGGTGACGCGCAAGGCCATCAGCACGGCTTCGGTCGTGGCGGTCGAGCCATCGTAGAGCGAAGCGTTCGAGACCTCCTGCCCCGTGAGCTGCGTCATCAGCGTTTGGAACTCGAACATGGCTTGCAGGGTTCCCTGGGCGATTTCCGCCTGGTAAGGGGTGTAGGCGGTAAAGAACTCACTGCGTGAGAGCAAGGCATCCACCGCCACGGGGCGATAGTGGGAATAGGCGCCCGCGCCCAGCAGGGAAATGTAATCGCGGCTGCTCTCCGCCGCTGCCTGCTGGAAAAAGTCCAGGATTTCGGCTTCCGACAGTGGTCCGGGAAGGTTCAGTTTTCCCTTGCACCGCAGCTCGGCGGGAATCTGTGCGAAGAGTTCATCAATATGAGCGTGGCCGGTGGCCCTGAGCATGGCTTGCCGGTCGGCGGCTGAGTTCGGCAAGTAGCGCATCAATGGGCCTTTTCTTGTTGGAGGTAGGCCTCGTATTCATCCGCAGTCATCAGCTTTTCAATTTCGTCGCGATCGTCAAGCTGCACGCGGATCAGCCAGGCGTCGCCATGGGGATCGGTGTTTACCAGTTCCGGATTGTTCTGGAGCTTGCCGTTGACGGCAGTCACCTCACCCGTCACCGGGGAAAAGATTTCGGAAACCGCTTTGACGGATTCCACCGTGCCGAAGGACTCCCCGGCCGCCACGTGATCGCCCGGCTTGGGGAATTCCACGAAGACGACATCACCCAATTCCTTTTGCGCGAAATCGGTGATGCCGATGGTTCCCACGGATTCGTCCACCCGGATCCACTCGTGGTCTTTGGTGTAAAGGAATTCTGGAGGATACATTTTCCTCTCCCTTGTGTTTTCGCCCTCCGCTGCCCGGCGTCCATTGGCACGCCGGCGTGGGGGTTGTTCCTGACGGAACCTTCCGCCAGGTTTTCACTACCAATGGCGAGGTAAACTCGCCGCTACAATTACCTACTTCGGCCGTTTGTAAAAAGGCAATGAAACCACCCGCGCGGGTGCCATTCGTCCGCGTATTTCAATTTGTATTTCACTGCCCACTTCCCCGCTATCAGGGGGCACGTAAGCCATTCCGATATTCTTCTTCAGAAAGGGCGCCGGCGAGCCGCTGGTGACCGTGCCGGCTTTCTTGCCCTTGATCCAAACCGGATAGCCGTCGCGCGCCGGGGCACGATCGATCATTTCAAATCCGATGAGCTTCTTGAGTTTTCCCCGCGCGCGTTGCCGCAACAGCACATCCCGGCCCACAAAGTCTCCCTTCTCGAGTTTCGCGATCCAACCCAGGTTGGCTTCGAGAAGCGTGGTTTCTTCATCCAGTTCGTGCCCGTAAAGCGCGTATCCTGCCTCGAGGCGCAGCGTATTCCGCGCGCCGAGGCCGGCGGGAATCAGCCCTTCCGCCCGGCCCGCGTCCAATAGCGTGTTCCACAAGTGCGCGGAGGAGGCAGGGGGAAAATAGAACTCAAAGCCGTCCTCGCCCGTGTATCCCGTGCGCGCCAGAAGGCCTTCCACGCCAGCGCAGCGGGCGCGGCGGAACCAGTAATATTTGAGATCTCCCGGATAAGCTTCCGTCACCTTGGCCAGAATCTCCAGGGCGCGCGGGCCCTGCAACGCAATCTGCGAATATTGCGCGGAAACGTTGCGCACCTCCGCACCCAACGAATTGCACTCGACCATCCACGCGAAGTCCTTATCCGTATTCGCGGCGTTCACGCAGAGGAAGTAGTGATCGGGCGCGAAGCGGTGCACCACGCAATCATCAATGCAACTGCCATTGGGCAGCATCAGGGCGCTGTATTGAGCCTGAAAATCGTGCAAGAGGGAGGCATCGTTCGAGGTCACGTATTGGAGCAGCGCCAAAGCCCGGGGGCCGCGAACCTCGATTTCCCCCATGTGGCTCACGTCGAAGATTCCAGCGGCCGTGCGCACGGCAAGATGCTCGCGGGTAATACCGGAATACTCCACCGGCATGTCCCAGCCGCAGTAATCCACCATCTTGGCGCCACTCGCCCGATGGGTGGCATTCAGAGCTGTGCGCTTTAGCGCTTGTGCCGCCGGAGCGGTCAAATCAATTCCTCCACTTTGGACCCGGCTTCTCTATAGGGAAATGAACCTAACACAGTCTTTGCAAAGCGGTCAAGGCTCGCGCGGAGGGATCACGCGCCTTGAAATTCCGGCCCCGGGGTAGAAAACATTTGCTGCAGGGCGATTACAATTCATTTAAGATTTGCGCGCCATACCGAAGAAAAGGTTGTCCGCGCGGCTCTTGGGACGGGTTATAATGGCGGGCTGTTTCAGTCGGCGCGTCTTTGTTACCTCGACGATGTTGTGTACGACATGAACCGCAGCACTGCTCCCACCCGCAAGATTCTTCCACCTGGCGGCGTGCGCAGGACCCATCTCAATGAGATCTATGAGTTCTATTGAGTTCAAAATACAGTGACAGATGACCCCCTCACCCCCGCTCCTCTCCCCCAAGGGGGCGAGGGAAGAGGCAAACTGAGTTTATGCCCTCGCCCCCTTGGGGGAGAGGGGCGGGGGTGAGGGGGTCTTGCTCACTCAATTTTGCAGTAATCAACAGGTGAATTATGGCATCATCCCCAACTACGCACACCACCGATAGCGCGGCGAATAACTCACCGCGGTGCAAATACGCCCCGGCAGTGGCCTGCGCGCTTTTGGCGCTGATGGGTTTTCTGGTCGGCGGTGCGGCTCGGCGTGAGTCCGTCACTTTTGACGAAATCGCGCATATCGGCGCGGGCCTAAGCTATCTTCAGAAACTCGATCTCCGCTTCAACGAAGAGCATCCTCCGCTGGCCAAAGTGATTGCGGCCATCCCTTTGGTTCTGCGCGGCACGCGCGCCGACTATACCCATGTTACCTGGACCAACAGCGAGCAATTCCTGCCGCACGCGTTCATTGGCGAGTGGATATTCGGGGAATGGGTGTTGACGCGCTGGAACGATCCCGTCCGCACGCTGGCGTGGGCCAGGCTGCCCATGCTGATGCTCACGCTGCTTCTCGGCTGGGTGGTCTTCGTCTACGGGCGGAAGCTGGGCGGTGACTGGGGCGGGTTGCTTTGTCTCTCGGCCTACGTCAGCACACCGACATTCATTGTTTTCGGCCCCTTGGTTCACACGGACCTGGCCGTGACGTTGTTGGCCTTGCTCACCCTGTGGCGATTCGCGGATCTTTGGCAGGAGCCCACCGGCAAGAACGCTGCTCTCTTCGGACTGTGCCTGGCGGGGGCATTGCTCACGAAATTCTCTTCCGGGCTGTTGTTTTTTGCCTTCGGGGTATTTGCCCTGAGCACGCGCTTCCTGGCGCTGCCCGGGGCCCCGCCGGGCAAGCAGGAACTCCGCGCCTGGCGGCGCCTGCGCTGGCGTTGGACGCGGAAAGGCGTTCTGCTGGCGGCCATCATCGTCTATGGCTTCTACTTTCTCTTTTCGCTGCGCCAATCCACCGACGCACTCAGTCTCATCGGCCACAGCGCCGCCTGGGCGCCCCTGCGCAGGCTGTTCATGCCGCCGTGGCTGTATCTTCGTGGGATGCTCTTTTTTGCGGTCAGCTCCATCCGCCCGACTTTCATTCTTGGTCACGGCTACCGTCACGGGGTGTGGTTCTTTTACCCCGTCATGCTGGTGTTGAAATCCACCCTCGGTTTTCTCGGATTGCTGGCGCTCGCGTCGGCCCTGGCGCTGGCGGGAAAGCGATATGGGGGACGCCCTTCTGCCTTTGCTCGAGCCGAGATTTTCCATTGGCGGGTGCTATGGGTTTCGCTCGCCGTGTTCGCGGCCGCCTGCATGGCTTCGGGCCTCAGCATCAGCATCCGGCACTTCAGCATTCCCATTGTCCTCTTGATCGTCATGCTGGCGCCGCTGCCGCGGATGATCCAGAGCCTGCATCGCGCCGCTCCCTTCTGGGCTCGCGGCGCCGCGGCGCTGGCGGCCCTTCTGGCCGTGAGTTCCCTGTTCACGGTGGCACGCGCTTATCCGAATTATTTTCCCTATCTCAATGCCCTCACCCGGAGTCATCCGGTGTACTGGTGGGCGAGCGATTCCAATGTGGATTGGAACCAGGCGCTCCCCGCGGCCAGAGAATTCGCCGACCAGCACGGGCTGAAGGTCCTCAACCTGGATCCCTACGGCTCTGGCGATCTTACCCCCTTTGTGCCGCAGGCGCGATTTTGGGACTGCCAGGAGCCTGCGCCGGGCGATGCCAATCAATGGGTGGTGGTCTCTTCCAACACCATCATGGACGCAAGCAACTGCACATGGCTGATGCAGTATCCACACGAAATGCTGGCGGGTGGCAGCATGTGGGCCGTCCGCTTGCCACCGGTGATTCCTTCTGCCGGGGCCGTGGGGGGGCCTCCGCTGGCTTCGGAACGTAAGATGTTTCTTGGCATGTCGGAAGACTTCCGCTTGCTCACGGCCAATCTCAGCCAGCACCCGGAGCAGCTTCCGCAAGCGTGCGCGGACATGATGGCTAAGTTTCGCGAACAATTTCGCAAGCGGTAGGTTCGCGAGTCACCGAGTGAGGGAAGGCGCAAGATCGGAGTTGCTTATCTCTGCGCTTGAGAAGCGGGAAATAATTCCAGAATCCTTCTCACCGCAGAGGCACAGAGGCGCAGAAATATGATATCGGAGTACCGCTTTCGGCTATTCCTGCTCAGGAGATATCATGCAGGGACGTGGCCCAGGCGCATGCGGCCTGTAGGTTGGCGCGGACATTCTCCAGGCGGGCTTTTTCCGTCAGGAGCGAAAACTGAAGTGATGCCAATGCGTTCTTAAGTGCATTCAGGTTCTCCCGATACTTCAAAATCTCGAGTTCATCCTCCGCTGCTGGCGGGGATGATCGGAATCCGGCAAGAGATTGGGCGACCTGTTTTAGCTGCAGGTCCACTTTTTTCAGCCGGCGGCCTGCCCCGCGGGTCTCCGGGACTTCCCCGCCGCTTTGTGAAACCTGATCAATGAACTCCTGGAATTCGCGATTGGCAGATCGGATGACGTTCAGCAGCGCCTGGTTCATTAAGTTTCCTTTCACTATCCCTTAGTTAAATCGGCACTGAACCTCCCTGTCTTTAATGGCAATGGCGCCAAGCGACGGACAGCGGCTATTTGCCCCGCTCAGATGTCCCGAGGTGCAATTAAATCGCCTTTGTTTTCAAGAACTTACCTTACTATAGGGTGATTGTAAGGTTTAGTGGCAAGGAATTCGTGGAGAGTTTCTTGTCCTTGGTCTGCTTTTCGCGGGGGCAGGCTTGCGGCATCAAGTCGGCGTGCTGGAGAGGAAGCAGGGCGGGATTTCAACGCCCGCCCTGCTCTACATACGGAAGCAACTCTGTTACTAGATCGCGTTCAAGGCCATGCGCAAGCGCCTAATGCCTCGGCGCAACCGCTTCGACGAAACTCTGCCCGTTGGGTGTTCCCAATCCGGTCACATCGTCCCAGCCGCGGCTGGTGAACAACGACGAGTCCGTGCCAAAGGAAATCACGAACCAGTCGCCCGCGGACCCTTCCGCCATGCCACTCACGAAAGGCGTCGAAGTTTCGGGCATTACTAATTGGAACGGGTTTTCAGGTTCAGTTTTGTGGTTGCTGATGGTAATGAGCCCACTGACGTTAAACGGTGAGCTGACAGGAACGATATCGCTGATGGCGTTCGACGGCAGGTCGTAGATCGAGCGCGCAGCCTGGCCCAGCGGACGTCCTGACCGCTCGTTGGCGATGGCCCAGAGGGCGGAGAACATCGGGCAAGACAAGCTGGTGCCACCCACAACGGAAACATAGATGCTGGTCGGATCCGAGTTAAAGCAACTGCTGCCCGTACACAAAACTTCTATACCAGTTTGGGGATCAGCTACATAGGAGATGTCGGGGACCAAGCGGGCTTTGCCGGGCAAACCACGTTGGAAGGACGGCTTGCTATAAACCCCACTTTTGCCTCCTCCCGAGCCGTAAATGAAGCCAACGGCGTCCGGCGGAACAATCGGCGTGCTATAACCATTCACGTCAGGTGGATTGGCAATGACCGTGGCGTTGGTGCCCCAGCCTGTTTGGAAGTTTATGGTCTTATTCTTGTTGAGGAATAAGCTGGTGCCACCGATGCCGGTCGCGTAAACCGAACTGGCGGGATAGCTAACGTCGGTGTACCCAACGATGGCGTCAAAGTCGCCCCAGTCTCCCGAGGAGAAGTTCACAGAAATGCCATGGGCGGCCGCCAGCATCAAAGTGGCGTCAAAAGGATCATTAGAGGGGAGGCCTTCTAGTGATTCCGGCTCCCCGTAACTATTGGAAATGACGTTGCCCAACTCGTTGTCAACGGCATAAAGAATGGCGGCACTCAAATCATCATCGTAATCCGAGGCGGCCTCCACCAGAGCGATATTGGCGCCCGGAGCCACCGCATGCGCCGACTCCACATCGAGTGATGTTTCCACGGCCCAACCCTGACACAACCCCACCGTCGTCCCCGGAGTTGCCACGCAACTCTCGCCGAGCGGATAAATGTCCAGATTGAGCGTGCCCAAACCGTAAAAGGAAGAGTAGGTAGCTGCGTCGGTGGCAATCGTAGGCGATCCATAGGCGTCAATGAGCACCACCGTCTGGTTCTTGCCGGTCAGGCCAGATTTGTAAAGGTCATTGAGGCCATAAGCAGTCTGTATATCGCTGGGCTGATAGCCGCACGGAGCCCATGTGCCGGGAGTCGTATTGGTGATGGGAGCGCCATAGGCATTGCCAAAATAGATTGCTTTCGGGTCGCTGCCATCCGTGCTGAAGTTCTCGGTCTCTGGCCCCTGGAGACAATAGGGAGAGAAGTACGCCCCATTCGGGACAATGGAAAGCGGAGCCGGCGGGTAGGGTTTCTTGGTGGCAGGGTCAATGGGGCGCACAACGTGGGATTGCAGGCGACAGTCCGACAATCCGCCCACGCGGGACACCAGCGCGCCAGCCGGGCCCTCCATAACGGGATCGGAGGTATTGGCACGGTAGACTTGCCCACGCACGTCGAAGCGGTGAATCTGGACGTTAAAGGCTTTCTGGATGTCCGCAATGCTCCCTTGCGCTGTCACATACATGTTTCGGTTGCCCACGGATGTAAGGCTCAGGTTATGCGCCGCAAGGAATTCCTTGACCGTGGCGATTTCTTCCGCCCTGGGGGCATAGGTGGACTTGAACTGGTCTGCCGTCAGCCAGTTATGATAATTCGCGGAGCTGGGATCGTACTGTTGCTCCACCAATTCCTGGAGCGAATCCGCATTGTGCAACTGTAGCCACACGTAAACCTTGACTTGCTTCGACGACACTTCCGGACCTAGATCTTTTGCCGTCGAGACGAAGCCCAATCTGCTATTGGGGATGGTGTACCGAGTGCTGTCCTCGGCGCATAAGGCGGATGTAACTGCCACGCAAAACAACAACGCAAATATGGGAACGGAACGGAGTTTGTAGGCTTTCATGAAAGGTCTCCTCAATTCGTTGGAATCCTCTGGCGCAAAGCGGCGCCGCTGAACGCTCATCATAACTGTATTGTCGTCGGATGGACTTTAACCCCCCGATTTTGGCCCTCGCGAGCGACTTTGTCAAGACGGAATCGGGTGCGGATTCGGGTAAGAAACTCGCACTGCCGGTCCCAATTTCTTGCCACCAATTCGGGCTACTGCTGCCCTGCCAAAGGCTTGGCAATCTCGTCAAGCAGATCCGGTTTCCCCTCCACGCGCAGCAAATGGGGGTACCGTTCGCCGCCGTGGTAGTTGACCGGGCAGGTCTTATAGTAATCGTCGCTCAAGATCAGGAAGCGGATGGGTTCATCGTTTTTCATGCCGGCCTTTAGCGCGTCCTTAAGCAACTCCGGCGTGTAAGCGCGATCGTTGATAGCCACCACGCGCATCCCCGGCGTGATTCCCGCCAAAGAAGCCGGTCCGCCCACCAGTGAATCCTGCACGGCCCCGTCCCTGTCAATTTGCAAGCCCAGAGAGTAAAGGGCGTTCAAGCTGCCTGCGAACCGGCCGCTCCCGCGAGATTCCGGTGCCTTGTCGGTGTAATCCACTTTCCATCCACCCGCCTCAATCCCACCCACCGGGGCTTGTGGGGATAATGAGGTCAAGCGGTCATGGAAGTATGCCGCCCAGTCGTAAGGCACAACCGCCTGCAAGGCCCGGAGGAGATCGTCAAAGGTGTAAGGCTTCAATTCCGGACCCTGGTTGGGGCCGCCATAAAACGCCCGGGCGAAATCCTCGAAGGATTTCCGGCCATGGCTCTGGTCGTGAATGAGGGTGGCGACCTCCAACCAGAGCAGATCGCCTTCGGGATAGTAGTCCGCGCTGCGCCGCCAATTCACCGGGCCGCCGCGAAGGAAGGGCAGGCCGGGGACGGCGTCCGCAGTGTCCTGGAGAGACCGCCAAGTGCGGCCCGGGCGCCCGGGACCCATTTCCGCGGCCGTCGTTGCCAGGTCTTCACGATACTGTTCGGGAGTCCACAAGCCGCTGCGCGCCGCGAGCAAGGGACCCAGGTATTCCGTAAGCCCTTCGTAAACCCAGAGCAGGTCGGTTTGCATCGGCGCCTCGTAGTTCGGGGCACTGAGATCAGCGGGGCGGCGGAATTTCCCGTTCCAGGAATGGACGAATTCGTGCCCCAGCAATCCCGCGACCTCGCGTCTTCCTGCCGGCGTCAGCAGGTTTCGCTCCGCCGTGCGGCTATCGTTGCACTCATGGTGTTCGAGGCCGAAATGGGCCACGTGGTCGCTTAAAGTGAGCAGGAAGTGGTACTCGCGATAATGGCGCGCCCCAAAGAGCTTTCCGGTTTCCGCCACCATGTTGGTGAAACCGTTCCGCATGTCCTCGGGCATCTCAAGGGCTGCTGCGCTATCGGACACAATGTCCATTTCGTGATGGATCGGTTCACCCGGGGGCGTGACATCCACTGAGCGGTAGTACTCGCCGGCGATGACCGGTGAATCCACCAAGGTGTTAAGTGCGACGGGCTTGAATGTCACCTCGTCGCCCGCGGCGCTCTCCACGGGCAAAGGGGTGCCGAATTTCCAGGTCGAGGGCAGGCGCAGTGTGGGCTTGAAGGTGATACCTTCAGCCGGAATCCCCGCGGGATAAAGAACGCACTGATTCCAGGTGATCACGACCAGCTTGTCGGTAGCGGAAGCGCCCGTCCCAAAACTTCCGCTGGCCGGTTCGAGGTAGTCGAAGGCAACGTCCAAGCGGTCCACCCCCGGTGGGACGTCCAAATGGAAGGTATACACGTCGAGCAGGTCGCGCCTCCAGGATAGGGTCTTGCCATTGGCCGTGAACGTGAGCCCCGCCACATTCCCCACCGGCCCCGAGGGCATATGCTCGCCGGGAATCCATTTGGGGTAATAAAGCGTGAGAGGTCCGGGCTTCACCGGCATCACCATGCGGGTGTGGAGGATTTTCTCCGGCGCGTGGGTGGCATCAACGCTCAAATTGATGGTAAGGGAAGACTGGGCGAGCAAGGAAGCCACGCCCCATACCACGAACTCAAGCAACAAGAGGATGGATAGACGTGCACGGATGGAATTCATCATAATGTCCTTATAGTCGGCAGGATGCCGGCGCTACGAGTAGGAGGATCACGCCCGCGTCCATTACCTTCGCTTAATAGGAGTGATTCTGCCCGACTGTCCACCATTGTTATACCAAGTGCCGGTCAAAGTCATGCCATCAGGAGAAAGAGTCAAAACTACTTTGCCGTCTGCTGCATTCCCAGCGGGATGGGTGCCATGGTAATTCACGGAATATTCCACTTGGTCGCCATTGATGGTGCCCGTGCCGTTCCACCTGCACACCCTTCCTTGATACGAGAATGAACCCTGGGCAGTAATCCTATTGCCAACCTGGGAGTAACTGAATCTATTGTTGGTGACCTCAGGAGTGTCGTCACTATACCAAGCACCGCTAATATTCCTCGCGGCTGGAGCCTCCCCACCTGACACGAATTCGATACTGGCCACTTCACTCGCGTCCACGGCAACGCGGATAGACCGGCCATCTTTAGTGTGCACAATCATTTCCGAAAAAGCAGGAATAGCCAAAGCCAGCAGAAGTACGCATGATGCAAGAGTTTTCATACATCCTCCTTATATAGACAGCCCCCCCTTGCCGAGCGGGTTGTTGTCGCCTGAACGATGACCATCCAACCCTGCGGGGTGAGTCTGTACGGGAATTGGAATCATAAACTGCGCGCGCCGAATCTATACCCGTACCTTCCCCGTGTCAACACCTGGGGCGGGATTTCATAACCTGTCCCGCTCGAGTGGGGTCGCGGTCCAAAGCACGGCGCGGTATCGACACCACAATTGATCGCGTCACGGTGGCGTGGAGGGCTACGAAAATGACGCGGACCGCGAGAGCGGAGCAGGGTAGCGCAGCGCGGCGTTGCCGCAACCAAATGGTGATTGGCTGGTGAAGTGACCCCTCACCCGCCTCCTGCGGGCGCCCGTACGGTCCCCGAATAATCGTGCAGACTCGACCATTTCCAATCGGACGGCCGCTGCACCAGGCCCGCCTTGACCGGGCGCAATGGGAAGAACCCGGCGGCTTAAGAAGAAAAACCTGTCCGACAAAACCAACCGCCGCAGCCGTGACATGCCCGCGCATTATACCGCCGCCAAGTGCCTCTTAAAACGAAAAGCCGCAGAGCCTCTGAACAGCGAGACTCTGTGGTTCCCCAACTAAAGCTAATTGCAAGCGGTAAGCTCTGGCCTGTCAGCGCTGGCAGGCAGGTCCGCGCCTTGCCTGTTCGGAATTGCGAACCTCAGGCGTGCGTCCGATTCTTCTCGATAGCGGTGGTGGAAAATGTCGTAGGTGTCAAAGAATTGCTCCGCAATCGCGCTCCAATTGTGGGCAAGAGCGGTGCGGCGCCCCTCCGCGACGCGGACCGCACGTGTCGTTTCATCACCGAAAACGGCGCGCACGGAAGCGGCGAAGGAGGGGCCGTCGGGTTCGGCAAGCCAGGCGTTTTGGGCGCCACAATATGCCATCACCCCTCCCTGCGAAGGCGCCACCACCGGGAGTTCCGAGCACATCGCTTCAAGGGGAGCAATGCCGAATGGCTCTCGCGGATTGGGATGAACAAAGGCATCCGTATTGGCAAGTAGTTCGGCCAATGGCTTGCGGTCCGAAAGGTGCCCCAGCAAGACGATTCGGCCGTTGAGGTGCTGTGCCTGCTCCTGAAGCCACGGCCCCAAGGGGCCTCGGCCGGCAACGAGTAAACGGTAGTCTTGTGCCTGGCGCCTCCGGCGCGCATTGGCCAGGGCGAGCATCATATCCACCAGCAACCTGATGTTCTTCTCCGGGGAAAGCCGGCCCGCATAGAGCAAAAGCCGGGTACGGTCAGTGCCGCCCGCCTTTTTGAGCAGGCCGCAGCGCGCTTCGACGCTTCGATGTTGTGGTCCGAAGTAACCAGTGTCCACTCCCATGGGAAGCACGGCGACGCGTTCTCCCGCCACCTCTTCCTTGTCCAGCAACTCTTCCGCCACATAGGACGAGACGGCGATATGCCGGTCGAAAAGAGCCCGGTACACTCGCTTCATGAAGAGCGACGCCGCTCCCCGCCACCGCGGACCGACGTAAGTGGCAAGATTATCGTCCATTCTCTCGCAACTCAGTCCTACCAGCAGCGGACGCCCCACCCGTGGCATCCAGCGCTTGCGAATTACCCCAGCCAGCCACGGCAGCGCATACTTGTCGCAGATCTCGATCACGTCTGGCTGCTCATCCTCGATGATCCTGCGAATCGAGCTGGGAAACGGCAGCAGGAAACGATGCGGCAGCAGCAACCGGTACTGGGAATCGAACAGGGGGCTGCGGGGAGCGGCGAGGTGGTAGATGCGGGTGAACTCTCCCAGGGATTCGACCCTGTCAAACTCGGCGGGCACCACAAGACGCATGGGACGGCGCCGCCGTTCCGCGGCCTGGAGCAAGGCGTGGTACATCGTACGAATCCCGCCGGAACGGGAATGGTAGTAGTTGGTAAAATGCAGCGTCTTAATCGGCATGAGACAATGCCGGATCGACCGGCCTAGATTACAGAGACAGCAACAATCAATTGCCCTCGTTCTCCCATCCGGGCTCGGGCCGAAGCGGGACTGCGGGAAGGGCTCTCCGGGAACCGTTCCCCCGCTTTCCGGCGCTCTTGCGCCAAGAGAAGATGGCGAGTGGACCGGCGGCAAGGAATCCGATAATTAAACGAGGCATTCGGCGCAAGTCGTGGGCAAGGGACGCTTGGTTCTTTCCTACCAGAAGGGCCCCTCGCCGCATGACGTATAGGTTGAAGAGAGTCGAGAATACCGTAAAACACATGGAAGCCAGAATGCTGGTCGCCAGCTTGGGAGTGCCTCGCAGCCAGTGGACCAGCAACTCCAGGCTATGATTCGCCACGGGCATCAATACCGATGCGGTGAGCCCTGCCAACCAGACGGGCTCGGCGTCGCGAAGCGCCTCGGTCAATGAGCCGTAGATACCGGAAGTGAGGGATCGCAATACCAGCTCGGTGAGCAAGGCCCCAAAGGCCGCCTTGGGTCCAGCCGCCAGATTAACAAAGAAAAAAATGGGGGCGCGCAAGGCGGTGCTGACCACGGCAGATTTCCAGTTCCAGCCGCGAACGAGACGACCGACAGGGTCTCGCACGACAGAGAGAAGGGCCTCCGCCACGGTGGGAGGCACTGGCCCGAGCCTTGTTGCAGCTCGGTTAGGGATCATGAGAAGGTCTTTTCCAACGCTATCTCCCTCTTCCTCGCCTTCCCGATGCCCTGCTAATGGCATACGGGCTACGACTCCTGCTTGGCAGCCGGGATGGCGTATCTCAGGGGTTTAGTTTCCTGATGGGGGAGCCCACTCAAATGCCCTCTCCGGGCATGACTAGTTGCTTCCACCGCCGCGGAATCACGAAGCTCCCGATAATAGCCGTAGACCTTTGACATAACGTCGCCCCACGTTCTGTTGGCGGTGGCCGCGCGCGCCGCCGTCGCCATGCGCTGCCGGAGTTGTGGACTTTCTGTTAGTTCGATGACCCGAGCAATGAACTCATCATCGCTCGCCGCCACGAAACCGGTGACGCCGTCATTAACTGCGAACTTGGGCCCGCCGTCCGCCGTCACTACCGCCGGAACTCCCGAGGCCATGGCCTCCTGGACCACGTTGCCAAAGGAGTCGGTATGCGAAGGAAACACAAACAGGTCAAAGTCGGCATAGGCGCGCGACAAGGCGTCGCCGCGCAGGACTCCGGTAAGCTCGGCCTTTTGCAAGTGTTCTGCCAGCCACGCCCGCTCGCTTCCCTCTCCCACGATCACGAAGCGATAGTTGGTTTTGCCCCTGGCGATGAGGCCTTGCTCAATCCGGGCGAGAAAGCGGACGTTTTTCTCGACGGTCAGACGGCCGACATATCCCAGGCGGAACACGCCATCGCTAGCGCCCCGCCATGCGGGGTTGAACTTGGCCGTATCGACTCCGCGCCCCATGAGGCGGCACGGTCTGCCCGTCGACTGCCCCAACCAGTGGCAAATTTCCGGGGTCGGCGCCAGCAGCAAGCGAGGAATTCTGTAGAAAAGCGTTATCCCTTGCAGGCTGGACTTTCGCACGAAATTGACGATGGGCTCGCGCACAATCGAAGGCAGAAACGCGATCGCGCGGCGCATTCGCGTCGCCGCGTACTCATGGAGTTCGGTGTGGTAGGAGGCAATCAAGGGGATGCCAAGCCGGTGGGCCAGGTATGCGCCGAGGCCGCTGAAGTCGCCCGGACTGATGACGTGAATGAGGTCAGGCCGGAATTCCTTGAGAACGCGCTTCACCACTTTCGCGTACCGCCAAAGCAGCAGATCGCACCCAAAGTCGGCGTCAACGGGAAAGCTGGTACGGCCGCGGTGAAGCTCCAGCATGCTGACGGAACCCTGACGGATGATCTCTGTCCGGGGACCGCTGTGCACAGAGAGGAAGGGCAGATCATGACTGGCCGCATACTGCACCAATCGGCGGCAAGAATGGGCGGCTCCGTTCACTTCGTGGAAGCAGTCGGTGAAGAGCGCGACGCGCGGAGGATTGTTCACAGAGCCTCCCTTTCCTCTCCGGCAAAGGCCAGTCGAAGGGCGGCACGCAGGGGTGGAGCTTCCAGCGCGCGGGTGAATCCCATCATCAGTCTCAGTTCCGTGGGCTCGCCTTTCCAGCACTGGGAGAGGGGCTTCGGCACGCCATCTATCAGCTCAAAGTAAACGCGCTCCGTCCAGCGCCTTTCCTCACCTGCCAGGCCCCGGTCGTCGCGCAGGACGTCCCACACCACCTGAAGCACGCGCAGGTTGTAGGGCTCTCGATACTGCGGCATGATGACGATCTCGCCGGCAGCGCCCTCGCGCACCTCGCTGGCGAACTCGGCGAAGGTGGTGGCGTTGGTCAGGTTCAGCATGGCATTGGGTTCGCGCCCGTGGCGGTCGCCACCCGAGACCACCGGGTAGTTAAGGTTCCCGGCCATTTCGAGAACCCGGCGGTTCTCCGACCAAGGACGCATGCCGTTCACTTCCAGGGCGTGGATCCATCCGCCGTAACGCGCCAGGAAGGTACGGACCATGTCCCGCACCGCTCGCTCCCCTATAGGTTCCATCTCCCAAAGCGGATGATTCAGCACCAGCAGAGTCCCAGGAAGCTGGTGGAGGAGTTCCAACAAGCTCCCCAGATCCGATTCCTTCGGCGCGGCGGTGTAATTTGCAAGCGCACTCATGATCTCGCGGGCGCCGCTGGGAGGAAGATTGTGAACACCCAGGTGCAGGTAGGCAGGGGGGAAGGGAAGCGTCCACTCCAGGGAGACAGGAATGTGCCGGGGATCGCCGGAATGCAGAGACATACCGGCTTCGATGTCGTCGTGATCGGTCAGAGAAACCATGCTCGCCAGACCGAGCGATTTCTCGATCTGGTCTCTTTCGATCGCGTAGGCTTGGTGCTGGGAAACCGGCGCAATCCAGTAGGCGCGCGAGAAATCGAGCTTCTTGCCGTGCCGCTCCCGGTATCGGCGCAGGAGTTCGCGGGTTAGGGCCACCAGGATCGGTGTCCCCTCGACGAAGCGCTCAATGAACCCCAGGTTTTCTCGGGAATGGTGCGTGTGTCCGTGAAGTGAAATGCCAAAATCGAACTTGCGGATAAGGTCGTGGTCAGTGGGCAGGTTCCGGAGAACGGTCCACGGATGCCTCATAGGCCTCCTCGCACATGGGACGGATTACCCCGACAATGGCGGAAGCGGCGAAAGAAAGTTGTAATGCTCTGGTTGTGGGGAGTGGCGGCGGGCGTAGCCGGGGGCAAATTGTGCATTGTTGGGTCGGCAACCTCGAGGGCTGACCGCAAGACTCGCCGCGCCGGATGAGGCTGGCGCGTTGCTGAGTCTCCGCTATCAAGAACACTTGAAACCGAAAGCGCTGACTCTGCGCCCTCAGGTTGAGTATCCGAGGGGTTTGTTACAGAGGAATTTCCTTGAGGTAAAATGATGTTAAACCTTGATTTTATATTTCTAGTCTTATCTGTTATCGACATAAGCTCCGCTCGTCAGATGCGTTCTCGGAAAACATGGAGGATGAGTGTGCAACCCGTCACTCTGGGTCCTCCCGTGTGGAGGCGAATTTCGAGCCGGTCAATATCAAGAAACGAACCTACATCACTGCCCGGCCCAAATGTGCTAACCTTCTAAGGCGGACCTCCTGACATGCTCAGAGACTTGGGCGCATTGGCAAAGCGAACCTACGATCTCGCCATCATCGGCGGCGGGATCAACGGGGCAGCGACGGCGCGGGAAGCGGCGTTGCGCGGCCTGAAAGTGGCGCTGCTTGACGCGCGCGATTTCTCGGCCGGCACCTCCAGCCGCTCGTCGAAGTTGATCCACGGCGGGCTGCGCTATCTCGAGCAGTTCGATTTCAAACTCGTGCACGAGTCGCGCACGGAGCGGCGCACTTTGCTCGCTCTGGCGCCGCACCTGGCATGTCCCTTGCCTTTCGTCCTGCCCATCTATCGCGGCGACCCTTACTATCCGCTCAAGATTCGCGTGGGACTGGCGATTTACGACCTGCTGGGGAATCTGGGCAGCGCTGACCGCCATCGCATGTTGAGCCGCGAGGAAGCCCTGCGGCTCATTCCCGCCCTCGAATCCCAAGACCTGCGGGCGGCAGCGGTTTACTACGACTCGGAAACTGATGACGCGCGCCTGACGCTCGAGATGATTCTGGCAGCGGCGGAGAGCGGCGCCGCGGTGGCGAATTACGCGGAGATTCGCGCCCTTCAAACTCCAACGCCGGGGCAAGCTTCCAAGATCATTTCCGCGGAAGTCGAGGACCGCCTCACCGGCCGCCGTTACGAAGTCGCGGCGCGCTATTGGGTGAATGCCGCCGGGCCCTGGGTGGATCACGTGCGCGCGCTGTTGCCGGGGTTCGACGGCACAAAGACCATACGGCTCACCAAAGGCACGCATATAATCCTGCCGGCAGTTTCTCCCGACCACGCATTGTTTGCCGCTATTCGCGGTGGCGACCGGATTTTCTTGATGCTGCCCTGGCATGGCCACGCGCTGCTGGGAACCACCGACACGGACTTTGACGGTGACCCCGCCGGCGTCGAGCCCGACCGCGTCGATGTTGATTACCTGCTCGCTGCCGTGAATCGCGTACTGCGGCAACCGCTCGCCGCCCGCGGCGTGCTGGGCTGCTTTGCCGGGTTGCGCGCCCTGGTGATTGAACCCGGCCGCAGCGCTTCCGCCAATACGCGCGAGTATCGCTTTCACGTAGAAGCGGGAATCAAGAACTTCATCTCCATTTGCGGGGGGAAGCTGACCACCGCCCGCGCTCTGGGCGAAAAGCTGGTTGACCGTATCGCCGCACAACTGGGCGCTGCCATCGCCTCCGGCCAGGTGAGCCGGACTACTCCGCTGCCGGGTGGAAACACGGGACCGTTCGAGGAGTTCGTCAGCAAAGCCACGGAGGACGCCCGGAAGAATTTCGGCATCCCTGCGCCCATCGCCGAGCGGATCGCGCGAACCTACGGCAGCCGCTGGCAACTGGTGCTGGGGCCGATTCGCGAGAGCCCCGCCCTCGCCGAGCCGCTCGCGGGAAATCCGTCGTTGCTCACGGCCGAAGTGCAATTCGCCATCCGTCACGAAATGGCGGCGAACGTGGAGGACTTCCTGGTGCGGCGCTCCGGGTTGAACTGGCTCGCGGCTTGCTCGTTGCGCGAGGCGGCTCCCGCCGTGGCGGAGGTTTTTGCGCGTGAACTGGGCTGGACCCCGGAGCGCCGGCAAGCCTCGCTCGATGCCTTCGCGTGTTGTTGCCACGTGCCGGGAAGTTCCTAGCGTGGCAGAAACCCCAGTGTGAACTAACGTGGTCATTTCACCGATTCTGCAGAGCGTTCTCGAACGTCGCCCGGCGCCGCTGGTTTGGCCGCCGATCAAGATTGGCCATCGGGGCGCGGCGGGCGAAGCGCCGGAGAACACTCTGGCTTCGTTCGAACTGGCTTTGCGCCAGGGGGCGGACGGAATCGAATTCGATGTTCAACTCTCCTCCGACGGCGTTCCCATGGTCATTCACGACGCTCATCTGGCGCGCACCACTTCCGGGAGCGGTTGGGTGTTCGAACATCGGGCGAGTGTGTTGCGCCGGCTCGATGCAGGGTCGTGGTTCAATCGGCGTCATCGCCTGCGCGCGCGCGAACGCTACGCGGGAGCGCGCATCCCCCTGCTGGCGGAAGTTCTGCAATGGGTCAAAGCGAGGCAGTGCCCGGCCTTGGTCGAAATCAAAGATTACCAGCCGGGCGCGGCGGCAAGAATCCTTCAGGAAATCGAGCGCGCCGGCCTTTGGCATCTGGTGCGAGTGGTTTCCTTCGATTTGCCGTCGCTTCAGCAGACCCGGGATTTGAGCGAACAGGCGCGTCTGGGGCTGGACTTCTCCGGCCGCCTGCTGCCGGTTCGCCGGGCTCTCGAACTCGGCGCGGAGGCCCTGCTGCCGCACTGGGCGATTGCTTCGCGCGGACTCATTCGCCGCGCCCACCGCGCCGGATTGCAGGTCATCCCCTGGACGGTTAACTATCCGATTCACATGCGCCGCAAGATTCTGGAAGGCGTGGACGGCCTTATCACCAACTACCCGGCCAGACTCACACGGGTTATGGAGCGCATCCTGCTGGCGAATCCCAAGATGAAATGGTAAGGTTCGGAAACGGCTGAAGCCCCTCCGCCCCGGCCACGGGTGAGCTTTCCAGACGAGACCCTGCCGCCACAATTTGGAATCCCTGCTCCCATCGTCCCGTATTTACCGGTCGAGCGGGTTAGTGCCGGCAAAAAGAAACCCGTTCGGGGTGGAACATCGGCGCAACCCAGCGCGTAAATCCTCATAGAACATCACAGGAGTTCTGAATATGAGAAGCACACTCATTTCCGTGGTTGCTGATGTCTTGACAGGGTTGACGGCTCTGGCTCTGTTTGTCCTTGGCGATATCTTTTTTCATATTGGCGCTGACCTGCGCGTGGGTATTGTTGTTCTCGCGATTTTGTATCTCTGTGCGGGGCTCGTTCGCGGGCACGGCCGTCCTGGAAGTGCGTTGCTGAAAGGGTTCCTGGTTAGTTCCGCAAGCACTCTTGTTGTGCTTGTTTTGTTATGGGGTGAAACCCACCACGCCATCCTCGCCCTACTGTTGGTGGTTGCGATCCTGTTCACCATCTGCGGCGCCCGTGTCCGGCATCTCTGGGCGGCGCAGTCCGCCGCCAGAGGAGCCATATTGCTCTTTGTGGCCCTGGCCGCGCTCGTCGCAGCGGCGGTGACCACCATTCCTCCCCTGACGACGCGAATCGCTACGCGTAAAACGAGCGCGCCCGTTCCCACATTTTCGATCAGCCGATTGGATGGCACGGTAGTCAACTCCTCCGATTTCCGGGGGCGCGTCGTCGTCCTGGATTTCTGGGCCACATGGTGCCCTGCCTGTCGCCGGGAGATGCCGGAGTTGGACAAGCTCTACCGGCGATACCAAGGCAACTCGAGGGTCAGTTTCTGGGCGGTCGATGTGCAGAAGGGCGGTGAGACCCCGGAAAAAGCGCGGGACTTCATGCAGAAAGCGGGCTATACCCTGCCGGTGGCTCTCGGCAGCCAGAAGGCGTACGATGCCCTCAGTTTGCAAGGCTTGCCTTCGCTGATCATCATCGACGCGTCCGGACGGATACGCTTGGTCCACACCAGCTATGATTGCTCGGAACAGCTCCAGAAAGAACTCTCCCAGGAAATCGACAAGCTGCTGGACGAGCGTCTTTAACCGTTTGAGATGACGCCGCTGTCCCCCTCACTTCTCTCTCAATTTCCCTTTCCTGCATTCCCCAGGATGTGCGGCTACTCTAAGCGGGGTGATTGGCGTAGAATGGTGCCTCCAGAGCTTCCGGACAGAAAGAGAATCGCTGGGATTCAAACCGCGGCAGGAAGACAGTCATGCGCATGGCATCAGGGAGGAAAGGCCGAACAAGCGAACTTAGGAAAAACTGGAAGGCAGTTTCCGCCCTGCTCGCCGCCGCCGTAGCCGTGGGAACGGGCGCCCTCCGCGCTCCGGCTCAACAAACCACGCCCCCTGCTGCCCCTACCGCAACCGCCCCCGAGGGGAATACGGCCCGGCCGGGGGAAAGCGGACCTCCTGCGAAAGCGGCGACTATTCACGCCACCGTCGAACTCGTTAACGTCCCTCTGAGCGCCACCAACAAACGCGGGCAGCGGGTTATCGATCTGAGCATGGACGACTTGAAGGTATTTGAAGACGGTGTGGAGCAGAAAATCACCCACTTCGAGCGGGAACCCCGCGCGCCCCTCCGCATTGGTTTGATCCTCGACACTAGCAATAGCGCGCGCCCCAAACTATCGTATGAAAAGGATGCGGCCCAACAGTTTGTGGACGCGGCCCTGAGCGGTGGAGGCACGAAGACCCAGATATTTCTCGAGACCTTTGACGCTTCCAGTTCCATCATCCAGGACTTTACCTACGACCCGGACGTGCTGAGCGAAAAGATCCAGGATCTTAAATCCGGCGGTGGCAAGGCCCTATACGATGCCATTTTCTTTGCTTGCCGGGAAAAAATGCTCAAGACCGGCCCGCCGCAAGAGATGCGAAGGGTCTTGGTGGTCGTGAGCGATGGCCTGGATGTACAAAGCCGGCACACGCTGGACGACGCCGTTTCCATGGCGCGCATGGCCGAAACCATGATCTATACCGTCGGCACAGCCGCTTACGGCTTCTCGAATCCGGGAGACAAACTCCTTGAGGCCCTCGCCACCGAAACCGGCGGCTATCCCTCTTTCCCTTTGCGCGACGCTCCTGGCACCGACCTGGAATCGGGTTACCTTTCCCATAATCAAATCGGGGAAACTTCCCAAAACAAGGGTACGGGGGTAGAAACGGGAAAGCTTTCCTCGGAGCGATTGGTCAACCTGGTGGACGCGTTGCAAGCCATCGCCCGCGATTTGAGCGAACAATATACGATTGGCTATAAGCCTTTGCGAGACGCTCTCGACGGAACTTATCGGTCCATTAAAGTTGAGACTACACGCCGCGGAGTTACCTTGCGTTGGAAGCCCGGGTACTTTGCCAGGGCAGAGTGATGGGCACTCGCTTCAAGGCTAAAGGGTAGAGGTTAAAACATAAAAGGGTGAAGGCTAAGGGGTAGCTTGAGCTCCGCTTGCGTGTCGCAAGGAACTAAGCGCGGATCCTCATCCTTTACCCATCATCCATCACCCTTTGTCCTTTATCCCTCCTTTACCCTTTAGCCTTTATCCTTTAACCTTTATGGGTGCTATGGCCAAGACGGCTGCAAAAATCGCCAGGAAGTTTTTGATCACGGGCCGCGTGCAGGGCGTCGGCTATCGCTATTTCGCGGAGCGCTGGGCCATGCAACTCGGCGTCTGCGGATACGTGAAAAACCTTTGGGACGGCAATGTGGAAGTCTACGCCATCGGTGATGCGTTGGCCTTGGAAGAACTGAAGCGTCAACTGGCCGAGGGCCCGCGCAGCGCCCGCGTTGCCGCCATTCATGAATCGGACGAGCCCGTGGACACGCGCTACAATCGCTTTATGATTGAGGGAGGTTGGTAAGCCTCCCCATTTAGCGATTTGGTGATTTAGCGATTTGGCGATTGCCAAGCCCCATTTCTGAACCGCTCAATCACCTGTTTATGACGAAGGCCGGGCCAGAACTCTGCTGAGGCTCCTATGGCACTTGAAACACTGCGAGGCCTGCCGCCCGCATCCGCGTGGCACGATGCAGGGCGGCGAGCCATTCCATTTGGCATCGTCGGATATTTCGTCGTGAATCTGTTTTCATATTCTGGTGCCCTGCCCGCGTTGCAACAGAGCATGCCTTATCTACCCGGCTTTCCCGGCGCGGCTGGTTTGTTTCTTGCGGCGCTCGCGCTGCTCATTGCTTACTACCACAAGGAATGGATTAAGGGGACGCTGGCGGCTGCAATTTGCATGGTTCTGCCATACCTCGCGAATTTCCTCTGGTTCCGAGTGGCGCGCTTACCAGTCCGTGGGGGTCTCCTTGGGATAGTCACGCCGACGATCATCGCAGCTCTACCCTTATTTGTCGGTCTACACGCGCTACACAGACGGCTGTCTAAACTCACAACCGAGGAGTACCAACTGCAACTCTCTGCTGACGACTACGGCGCGCCCCGAAAAAAGTGGGAGAAGGCTGTCTATTGGGCCTTCGTTGTGGCCGGCATTGTTATCATTTTCGCGATTGTTTTCGCAAGCCGATGACCGCTAGAGCTGTTAACTCCCGAATAGTGTTGTGTTCTAACGGGGTCAACTAATATGGAGGAATTGTGATCGATCTGAAGAAACTGATTCGCGAAATCCCCGGCTATCCCAAGCCGGGAATCCTGTTTTACGACATCACCACGCTGCTTAAAGATCCGGTGGGCCTGCACTGGGCCGTCGATGTTCTTGCCAATACTTTTTTGGCGCAGAAGATCGATCGGGTCATCGGCATTGAGGCGCGCGGGTTTATCTTCGCGCCCATGGTGGCGTATCGCCTGAACGCGGGATTTGTGCCGGCGCGCAAACCTAACAAGCTGCCCGCCGAGCGCGCCACCATGCCCTACAGCCTCGAATATGGAAAGGACGCAGTCGAGATTCACCGCGACGCCATCAGCCCGGGCCAGGAAGTGCTGATCATCGATGACTTGCTGGCCACCGGGGGAACCGCCGCCGCCACCGCTCGCCTGGTGGAATCATTGGGCGGACGCGTGGCCGGAATCGGGTTCGTGATCGAGCTGGAAGAATTGAAGGGCCGCGATAAGCTGAGCCAGTACGCGGTGCACTCGATTCTGAAGTATTAGAGAACAGTTGATAGTTCATAGTCGATAGTTAAAAGTCGCAAGCGGCCCGGCGGTGTTTTGAGCTATCGGCTATCAACTATTGACTATCAACTTGCTATCGATTCTCCTCCAGCGTCTTCAGAATCGCGTCCAGGAGGAAACCCTCTGGCAGAGAGTCGTCCACATGAGCCTCTGATGGTCGGGAAGCTCGACTCCGGAGGTGCGCATAGGAAAAGCTCCGCTACGATTCCGCTTCCGCATCAAATCCAAACTTCTTCATCTTGTAGCGCAACGCGTCGCGGGAAATATCCAGCAGTTTGGCGGCGTGGGTCTGATTGCCGACGGTTTGTTTGAGCGCCAGGCCCACCAGTTCGCGCTCCACTTCCTCGAGTGAGGTACCCTGCTTGGGCAGTTCCAGCATGGGAATCATCCTTCCCGAGGGAAGGGGCCGCCACGATGCCGCGATGGTGCTGACCAGGAGGGGAGCATCCGTGGAGTTTGTTTCCGGCACGTTGACGGGCATGGCGGTGTCGTACCCTTGCGTCTGCCCGGTCAACTGGATGGGCAGGTAGGTGGGGCGAATGTAATCCGACTCCTCCAGAATCATGGCGCGCTCCACGGCGTTTTTCAATTCGCGCACATTTCCCGGCCAGTCGTATTGCACCAGCAGTTCGCGGGTCTCCTGCGTGATGCCTTTCACCGTTTTGCGAAAGCGGAAGTTGTAGCGTTCGATGAAGAATTCGACGAGGGGCAGGATATCCTCCTTGCGATGCCGCAAGGGGGGAATAAAAATGGGGATGACGCTGAGCCGGTAGAACAAGTCCTGGCGGAAGGTTCCCTCTTTCACGCCCTGTTCCAGATCACGATTGGAGGCGGCGATGACGCGGATATCCACACCGATATCCTTCACGCCCCCGATGCGGCGAATGGTCTGGTCTTCCAGCGCGCGCAGGAGTTTGGCCTGGAGGTACGTTGACATCTCACCGATTTCGTCCAGGAAAAGGGTTCCGCCGTCGGCGACTTCGAACAGCCCCTTCTTCTGCGCCTTGGCGTCGGTAAAGGCGCCGCGCTCGTGTCCGAAGAGCTCGGCTTCCATCAAGGTCTCGGGAATAGCGGAGCAGTTAATGGCGACAAAGGGTTTATCCGCGCGCACGCTGTCGTAGTGGATGGCTTTGGCGATCAAGTCCTTGCCGGTGCCGCTTTCGCCCTGGATGAGCACGGTGGAGGTTTCGCTCACGGCCACCTTGCGGGTGAAGTTCATCAACTCAATCATGCGGGGGGATTTCCCCACCACTTCATGGTAGCCGGAGCGCTTCCGCACCTCGTCGCGCAGGCTGTCGCGTTCGGAGCGCAAGCGCGAGCGGTCGATGGCGTTCGCCAGGGTGATTTGCAGCTCATCGAAATCGAGCGGCTTTTTGATGAAGTCCAGCGCGCCCAGCTTGATGGCCGTCTTGATGTCATCAAGCTGGGGATCGCCCGTAATCATGATGACGGGAATGGAAAGGTTGTTCTGCTTGATTTCACGCAGGACTTCAATGCCGCTCAAATCCGGCAGCCGCACATCCAGCAGGATCAGGTCCGGCGCCTCGGCGCGAATCTGCGCCAGGCCTCCCGTCCCGCTTTCGGCCTCGATGGCGGCATAACCCCACTCTTCCAACTGGCGGCGCACGGACCAGCGGATCAGCTTTTCATCATCGACGATCAGAACTTTTTCACTAGGCATAGATTTCTTTTACTTCCTCGACGGCTTCCCGCATGGGGAGGCGAATGATAAAGCGGCTGCCTTTATTCATTTCGCTTTCCGCCGTAAGCGTCCCGCCGTGCTGGCTGATGATACGCCGGCAAAGTGAAAGCCCCAATCCTGTCCCCCCCCGCTTGGTGGTGTAAAAAGGCCGGAAGATTTTCTCGAGCTGCTCGCGCGAAATTCCCGCGCCCGTATCGCTGACACAAATTTCGATGTAATTGGGCCGATTGGGCGCGCTGGAGCCGCCCAGGACGCGGGCCTGAATGGTGATCTTACCTTCCTGGTCAAGCGCCTGGATGCCATTGAGCACCAGGTTCAGCAACACCTGATGCAGTTGCTCGGGATCCATGCGGAAACGCGGCAGGGGCGAGGGGATTTGGATGGAGAACTCCACGTTTTTGCTGCCAATCTGCTGTCGGGCAAACTGCAAGGTGTGGGCCACGGTGTCTTTCAAATCCGCCATGCCGAATTGCGGGGCCTTGGGGCGCGCGTAAGCCAGCAGATCATTCAACACTTTTTCAATGCGACGCACCTCCTGCCGGAGGTCGTCCAGGATTTCGCGGTCGGGGTGCTCCTTGGGGAAATCCTTGCTGATAATCTCGATGGCGCCGGCAATGCCCGCCAGCGGGTTGCGGATTTCATGCGCCACGCCGGCGGCCAGTTCCCCCATGGTGGCCAGGTGCTCCGCTTGCACCATCTCGGTATCGTGGACGCGCTGGCAGTGATCGCAGAATTCGCGCCAGTTCTCGGTGAGCGCACGGATTTCTTTTTCCAGCGCCACCGTGCTGTTGGGAGGTGGTGCAATCTGAACCAGAGGGGGATAGGTGGGAGCGATTTTGCTGATCGCTCCGCGTAAGTCACCCAGAATCGCCCAAGACTGGCGTTCCTGGTAAATGAGCATCCCGGTGGCGGCAGAAAGTGCCGCGAGCAGCGCCACCGCCAGTCCCAATCTAAGGGTCAAGCCATGCCGGTAGCCTTCCCAGCCTACCAGCAAGACGATTCCGGCCAGCGATGTTGCCAGCACCACCAGGTTCTGGCGGAAAGTGGGCGGAAAGCGCAATAGACGTTTTAGTCGAGCCCAGTCCAATGTTATGATATTTCCCTTTCAGCAACACTCAGTGTTTAATTTTACCACAAGGCATATGAGGTGACCAGAAAGCCCGAAACATTCTTCGAGGAGATGAAGCGGTACGTCGGCTTCAGCGATGCGGATGCCCGCGCACTGGAAGCTGTCGGGGCTCGTATGGACCCCTACCTGCCGGCCATGTCGGAGCGTTTTTACGACCAGATTACCCAACATCCCGAGGCGGGCAAGGTGTTCTCCGGGGGCCAGGAACAGATTGACCGCTTGAAGCACACGCTGCAAGTTTGGGCGAAGCGCTTGTTCCGCGGCCCCTTCGATGAGGACTACGCCGCTGAACGTTACAAAATCGGTGTGCGCCACGTGCTGATTGGATTGCCCCAGCGCTACATGATCAGCGCCATGGGCGTAATACGCACCCACCTTCTGGAAAGCCTGGGTGAAGTCTTACCTGCCGAGCACCAGCAACTGGAAACCACCCGGCTCGCCCTGGATAAGATTTTGAACATCGACCTGAACATGATGTGCGAGTCCTATTTCCAGGAGAGTATTCGCCACTTGCGGGATCTGAACCGGAGATTGGAGCGCGCCAACTTCGAATTGGCGGAGCTGAGCCACGTCAAGACGGAGTTCCTGGCTACTACCTCGCACGAGTTGCGCACCCCGCTCAATTCCATTCTGGGATTCACCCGCCTGATTATCGATGGCTTGTGCGACAGCCGCGATGAGGAACGCGAACTGCTTCGCGACGTTTATTCCAGCGCCGAACACCTGCTTTCCATTGTCAACGACCTGTTGGATGTGGCCAAAATTGAAGCGGGCAAACTGCGCCTGGCTCCGGAGGCCGTCGACCTGAAGTCGGTGATCCAGGAAGCCAAAGCCGTGGTGAGTGTCCAGGCGGCATCCAAGCATCTGACCCTGATCGATGAGACGGAGGCGTCGCCACTGCCCATGGTGACGGCGGATCCGGCGCGCGCCAAACAAGTCCTGATTAACCTTTTGAGCAATTCGGTGAAATTCACCGACAAGGGATGGATCACGCTGCGCGCCCGGTCTTTCCCCGAGCGGGGTTTTGTGGAGTTGGAAATCCAGGATACGGGCATCGGCATTGCTCCGGCAAAACAGAAGCGCTTGTTCGAAAAGTTCCACCAGTTGGACAGCTCCTTCACCCGCCAGCAGGGGGGCAGCGGCCTGGGACTGGCGATTTGCCGCAGCCTGGTGGAAATGATGGGCGGCCGCATCAAGCTTTGGAGCGCGGGCGTGGGTTGCGGGACTACGGTGACAATGTCGCTTCCCGTGCGGCGGGAACAAGAAGACGTCGTGCACGTGAAGGGCAGGGAAGCCCTCGTGGCAACTGGGAACGAGAGTGGCGTGAGAGTTCTCGTGGTTGATAACGATGCGGAATTCCGCCACTACTTCAAAACCCTTCTGACCAAACACGGCTATTATGTTTTGACGGCGGCCACGGCCGACGACGCGCTTGATGCCTCGCGCCGCTTTCGCCCACAGGTGGTCATTGTAGATTTCGCCCTGCCGCAGCGGCCGGGGGCGGAACTGGCCGACGGCGCAGATTTGGTGGCCCAGCTCCAAACGGGCGCGCTCATTCGCGAGGTCTGCTTCTTTATGGTCACCGGCTACGACCCCGCGGAAGTTCGCGAGCGCCTCTCGCTCCTCCAGATTACACCGGAGATCTGGCAGAAGCCTCTGGAGGAGGGGCGGTTTCTGGCGCGGCTGGAAGAAATACTGCGCGGATCAAAGCTGCCGCCGCCGTCGGAGACAAGTGCGCCGGCTGACGGGGAGAACGGTAAGCCTTAGGCAGCGAGCGCAGTTTGCCAGTCCCGACAAGTCGGGATAGGCGGCGAACGCCCTCTGCGAGCCCCCGCGAATCGGGATAGGCAGAAGAACTCAGCCGGCCCGCGGGCATGGCAATCTCGAGTTTTGAATTTTGAATTGATTCTCCGCCGGCGCCAGGATGGAATGGTCATTACCTAGCGCCGCCTACTCAACGGACTCATCATGCTTCGCATTCTAGTGGTGGAAGACAATTCGCTGGTCGCCAAGTTCTATCGTTTGGCGCTGGAGCGCGCCGGCGGCTTTCAGGTCACCCTCAACGAAGATGTGGAGACCATCCTGGCGCAGGTCGCAGCCTCCGCTTTCGACGCCCTGGTCCTGGATGTGTCCCTGCGCAACTGCCGCTATCAGGGGCGCTCGATAGATGGGCTGGAGCTCGCGCAACTGATTCGTCGAATCCCCGAGGGGAAGTCGCTGCCCATTCTCCTGGCCACCGCCCACGCCATGGAAGGCGACCGCCAGCGCCTTCTCGCCGCCTCCGGCGCCAACGCCTACTTGGAAAAACCCATCTACGACCCCAGCGTCCTCGTCGCCAAGATTCGGGAGATCGTGGGACGATAGGTATCCCTTCCTTCGCGATGCGATCCTTCCCGTGATTCATGCTCCCGAATTTGAGGGTAGAACCAGGGCGGTTCGCGAACCGCTCCTACGAAAATCATCGCGTCCCAGCTTCTCAGAGTGTTTTTTCGCACATTCTCTAGCAGGCTGCTGAAGAAGTGTCAGGAGCGCGGCGACTTTTTCATCACCCTGCCAGGGGCCCGCCCTTCCGGTCGATTCCTTCTATCAGACACTTCATAATAGCGGCGCAGCACCCGCTTCCTGGGCCAAAGGGGCGGTTTCACCTCATGAAGGTTTAAGTTGCTCGAGAGTTGGGAGCAGAGGGCCGGGACGCGGAGGCCGGGATTGATGATGAGCCTTGACGATTGCCGCCGTTTCTACGCGGATGAAGTCCGCCTCGCCGCCGGCGTTCGTTCGCCCGCGCTCGTTGAGGCGTTCGCGTGTGTGCCACGGGAGAAATACCTTGGTCCGCCTCCCTGGCAAATCGGATCTGCCGAGCAACGGGCGCTGTCATTTGCCGGCGTAGGAAGCCCCGCTTACACGGTCACGGAAAACCCGCGCGATGTGTACCACAACGTGGTCATCGCTCTGGACGCCGCACACGACCTCAACAACGGTCAACCGAGCGCCCTGGCGCGATGGATCGATGCGCTCGATCTGAAAGCCGGCGATCGCGTCTATCACCTGGGCTGCGGCGTGGGATATTACACCGCGATCATGGTGGAAGTTGTCGGAGCCGGCGGCGCGGTGGTGGGAAGTGAAGTGCATGCGGAGTTGGCAGCGCGCGCATGTGAAAATCTTTCCGGATATGCGAACGTCACTGTTCATGCCGGTGACGGCGCGACGTTCGATCCCGGCGTTTGCGATGCCATGTTCATCAATGCCGGAGTGACGCACCCGCATCGGCCCTGGCTCGAACGCCTGCGCGTGGGCGGCCGGCTGGTGTTGCCGATTACAATGGCCGCCACTCGGACTCTGGGCCATGGCTTGATGGTCAAGATCACTCGCCAGCCGGGCGTGTTTTCCGTGCAGATCGTCACCTTCGTGGGCATCTTCTCCTGCACCAGCGTGCGCGACCTGCAACTAGAGCCCGTCATCGCCAAGGCCTTGGCCAGCCGAACGCTGCTCAAGCTGAAATCCGTGCGCCTCGACGCGCATGAACCAGCGGATACGTGCATCCTGCACGGCTCAGACGTATGTGTGAGCAGTGCCGAGCCCACGGCCATTTCTCCCGCCCCGGCAAGCTAAGGGAAGCGACTGATCACAGCGATGCTGGTCGGCTCGCCACGGGATTGGGACTAAGGCGGCAGTTTCCCTCTGCCGGTTAGGTGGGGAAGGAGCGGATGATTTCATGTAGAATGGGTGGCGTGGAGCAAGGCGCTGACCATCATGCCCTGAAGAAGAGGAGCTTTCATGTCGACAAACCCTCCAGTTGTTTCCAAGCCGCGTTTTAAGCTGCGCATACAGGCGACCCCCGAATCTACCCTGGTGATTTGCAGCGGCAGGCTGACGGTGGATGTGGCGGCGGAATTCAAGCAGGAAGTGCGGGCGTTGGTTCCCCAAACGAAGCGCATCGTTTTGGACCTGAACGAGGTGGTGTTTTTGGATAGCGCCGGTCTGGGCGCCATCGTTGGGATTTACGTCACCGCCAAGAAAGCCGAATGCGAATTGCAACTGATCAACCTGTCCAAGAAGATTCAAGACTTGCTGGGAATGACCCGCCTCCTATCGGTCTTCGAATCCGCCGGGCTGTACGGGGCCCGGATGTTCTAACCCCCAGTGGGACGTGAATCTGGCGTTAAATTTCTTCTCCCGGTAAGACGGGCGTAAATCGCGAAGGGTAATCTTCCCCCCGTGCACAACGCACAAGGCACACTACATGAGGAGGACGTATGACCAAGAATGAGTTCTATGAAATTGTCATGCAGGCGCTTCGGCCCGCCGAAAAGCTGATCGACATGGTCCCGGCTGACAAATTGGATTGGAAACCCGGGCCGACGTTTATGAACCTCGGCCAAGTCATCTGTCACCTGAGCGACGGACTTGGCGGTGGATTAGCATCATTGGTGAGCGGCAAGTGGCCGTCCATGGAAGAAATGGATGCGGGCATGAAATTGGAAAACCTGCCCTCCTGCGGAGTTCAGGAGGCGCTGAGCAGGCTCGAAAAGGACAGTCAGATTCTGCGCACGACGCTCGATGGCATCAGCGAAGGTGACTTCACCAATCGTGTTGTCTCCGTGCCCTGGGGCTGGAACGCCAAACTGGAAATCATGGCCGTTCACTTTCTTGGGCACTTCGATAATCACAAAATGCAGCTATTCACTTATCTGAAATTGCTCGGATTGCCGGTCAATACCGAGTCGTTGTACGGGGGTTAGCCAGGATTTCTCACCGCGCTCGGACACTGCTCGAGGGCTGGCGGAAGGGCGGGGCGGAAGCCTCGCCCTCCCAAACCCGTGGCCGGAGCCGGTCAAATGCCGGCAACACTGCTCCGGCGCTCAAGCAAGAGAACGTCGCGCCATACGCCGTGCAGCTTTCCCAGTCGCTCCCGCCGGCCCACTTCACGAAAGCCGCATTTCCTGACCAGCGCCAAGCTGGCGAGATTCTCCGGGAAGATCCCCGCTTGAAGTGTCCAAATACCATTTTTCTCCGCCAGGTCGATGGTGGCCTGCAACAGAGTCTTGCCAATTCCCTGCCCTCGGTGGCTCGCACCCACATAGAGGCTGGCTTCCGCCACTCCCGCATAGCAGCAGCGGTCGGAGACGGGGCTGAGCGCGCTCCAGCCGAGAACCGCGTCAGCGGCGCGCGCCACCAGACGCCCAAAAGGGAGGTGCGCCGCATCCCATTTCTCCCATGTGGGAGCTGCGGTCTCAAAGGTGGCATTCCCGCCCGCAATTCCTTCCAGGTAAATGCCGCGCACCTTTTCCCAATCGGACAACCCTAAGACGTCCAAGAGGAAGTTCATTGCCATTACACCGCTGCCGGAGCAGCCTGTTTGCCCCGATTCGCGATGGCGGCAACGATAGAGCCGAAGACCGCGCCGACAATAATCGTCCACCCAATCCACAGGGTCAGTTGCGGCATGACGGCCATGTAAAGGTATTTCTGCGCAAATGGCAGGGCGGCGAAACCGGGAGCCACGGCATCGTAATGCGTTCCCCAGCCGGCGCCGCCATTGCCGCGCATGGCATAGAACATGACGATCAGCACCGGGATGCGCGCCGCAAGAGCATAGGCCAGGAGAACTCGCCCCAGGGAACGCCATCCGATCAGGGGCACAAATCCCGCGAGCAGCGTCAGAATGAACGCGCCCAGCGTGAGAACGGAGGGATGTTTCATCGCCAGCACCAACAGCAAGCCGGCAACAAAGAAGGCGACCAACCCGAGAAAGGCAAACAGGATCGCTTTGCCGGAACTCGCAGGTTTGTCGCCCGCTGCCGCCAGCTTGAGGGCGAAGTACGGACCAAAAACGATGGGCAGCCAAGAGATGCCCACCAGCGCGCCGCCCCCGCCCCCTGCCGTGCTGAACCAGGGCATGGGCCAATGGTTGAGTTCGCCGACCACCCGCAGGATGGTTACGGCGAGCGTGATCACCGCGGGGATGGCGATGAGCCGGGTAATGCGCACAGCTTTCACGTCTGACATGGAATCCTCCTCGATTTTGGAATGACTGGTGAAAGCAGGATACTACCGCATTTCTTGCTCGCATGCGCGGATTTTGTGCGATGGGTTGGCGGTCGCGGCTCAATTCGCTTGGTGGGGCGGACCTACCAAAAGCCTTCCATCGTGAGCATGTGTTCTCATCTTGCCAGGGGTTCACCATTTGCTATAGTAGATGTTCTTCCTGCGGAAGAGCGGAGCCGATGCAGTGCAGCCAAGTTTTCAAATTGGCTCTCCATTGCGCCCGCAATCGTGGCGACCCGTGAAACGTCAGTACCCAAAACATCCCCTGGTGGGCGTGGGCGGCGTGGTGATTCATCGCGGCCGCGCCCTGCTGATTCGCCGCGGCAGCGAGCCGCTGAAAGGCGAGTGGTCCATTCCCGGCGGTATGCTGGAACTGGGCGAGGAGCTTGCCGCGGGCGTGCGGCGCGAATTGAAGGAAGAGACCGGCCTGGACGTCGAGCCCCGGGAGTGCATCCTGGTATTCGACCGCATCATGCGCGAAGGCCAGCGGGTGAAATATCATTTTGTCATTGCCGATTTTCTCTGCCGCCGCAAGCGCGGACGGCTGCGCCCCGCTTCCGACGTGATTGACGCGCGCTGGGTGCGCCGCCAGGACCTGCCGCAATATCATCTGACGGATATGGCCACAGCGGTAATTCTGCGGGCCTTTGCTTTGACGGGAAAGCGGCGCTGAAGTGGTTAACCCACCATTGCCCGCAGATGGGGGCCACAAAGAGGAGGGGGCGGCGCCAATGTGCGGCAATTTGTCCGTCGCCAGAGGGTGACATTTTGTTCCTCGGGAGAGCTTCGAAATGGCGAACCTGAAAGTGTGTGTCTATTGCGCCTCGAGCAAGCAGTGCGACCCTGCCTATCTTGATGCCGCCGAGCGCCTGGGCCGCCACTTGGCGCGTCATCAGGCCACGCTGATTTACGGCGGAGGCGGAGCGGGGGCCATGGCGCGGCTGGCGGAAGGCGCGCTGGGCGCCGGGGGCAAGGCGATCGGGGTCATACCGCGCTTCATGGTGGAACTCGAGTGGGGGCACAAGCAATTGACCGAAATGCGCATTGTCGAGGACATGCGTGAGCGCAAGCACCGCATGATCGAGGGCGCGGACGCCGTCGTGGCTCTCGCGGGCGGATGCGGCACGCTGGAAGAACTTTTCGAGGCCATAACCCTCAAGCGCCTGGGCCAATATCTCGGGCCGATCATCCTGGTGAACACGCGCGGCTTCTATGACCGCGTCGTGGCCGCCCTCGAACACTGCATCGAGGAACGATTCATGGACAAACGGCACCGGGACATCTGGACCGTCGTAAACGAACCGGAAGAAGTCCTGGAAGCCATCCAAACCGCGCCGCCCTGGAGCGCCGAGAATCGCAACTTTGCCGTGCAGTAGTCGGCGCGAGTGGGCGGTACGCAAAGCCCGCAGCGCCGCCCGGGGATTCCTCTCATTAGCACTGAGGCGCAGAGGCTCCGAGGGTTGAAAAGACCGACGCGCCGCCCCATCACCGATCGGTTCGCTTAAAGGGGGCTCATTTTCTCAAGGAGAACTGCCGATAAACGATCCGGGGGAGCGTGTCACGCGCGGGTCGTAGCGGCGGGGGAATTTATCCCGATCAGATCGGGACCCCGCCATATGCCGACCGTGGCGGCAGCAGAATTCATCCCGATAATATCGGGACCCCGCCAGATTGTAGCGTCGATCTCCGATCGACGTTCGGCGGTCGGAGACCGCCGCTACAGCCACATAGCGGGATAAACCCGCCGTTAATCCGGAGTTTGCGAGGATAGCGTGCAGTCGGAACCCCTTCGCCCCACAAATCTCTTCATCCTCCCGACCCAAACTGCCGATAACGATATGGGGGAGTGTGTCACGCGCGGGTCGTAGCGCCGGGCTTCAGCCCGGCACCCCGCCGGTTCGGAAATCGTAGTTGAGAAGGCTAGATGAAGGTGTAACGGAAGGTGCCGGGCTGAAGCCCGGCGCTACAACGGCCCTGCACCGGCGCACAATGCCGCCACCTGTATATGCTGTTGCGGCGGTCGCCGGTCACCCCAATAAATCCTCTCATCTTCCTGGTCGAATCCGCCGATACCGATGCGGGGAAGTGCGTCACGCGAGGTTGGTTGCCGGCACTGCACCATTTCCGTGTTGGCCTTTGCCGCTTGCTCGTCACTCGTCACTATTCACTCGTCACTGCTCTTGAAGTGCGGCACGCGCGGGTCGTAGCGCCAGGCTTCAGCCCGGCACCCCGCCGGTTCGGAAATCGTAGTTGAGAAGGCTAGATGAAGGTGTAACGGAAGGTGCCGGGCTGAAGCCCGGCGCTACAATGGCCCTGCACCGGCGCACAATGCCGCCCCCTGTATATGCTGTTGCGGCGGTCGCCGGTCACCCCAATAAATCCTCTCATCTTCCTGGTCGAATCCGCCGATACCGATGCGGGGAAGTGTGGGAGGCCCGGGTGATCGTACACGCGCGGTACCCCTGCACCTTCTCCCTTCGGACCTCGGACTCCGGACTCCGAACTCCGTTTCTCGTCACTCGTCACTGTTCACTCGTCACTGCTCTTGGAGTGTGTCACGCGCGGTTGGTTGCCGGCACTGCACCATTTCCGTGTTGGCCTTTGCCGCTTGCTCGTCACTGTTCACTCGTCACTGCTCTTGAAGTGTGTCACGCGGGGGGAAAGTAGCGCGGACCTCCTGCCCATAAGCGCTAATTTAAGCTTCGGAATTCAGTATTCTTTGGAGACCGCCCGCTCGAAAAAGGCCGGATTTCGCCTTTATTTTTAGCGCTTACGGGCCTCCTGCCATCCAAACCGCGCCGCGCGGGAGCGCTGAGAACCGTGCCTTTGCCGTGTTGTAGGCCGAACCGGCCCACCGCGGACGACGAGCGCTCAGGCATCTGCTCTCCGCAGAAAGAATCATGAAACAAACCTCTCCCCACAGAGACACACTGCGGCGGAGCCGCAACCAAAAGGGCGGGAGTGACGAGTGGAGAGTGACGAGTGGTGAGCAAGGAAATCGTCGCAGGCCGCGAAGACTCTCGGCGGTAGGAGTACAGAGGCACCGAGAACTGAAAAGAAAGGGCCTTTCCTCTGTGCCTCTGTGTCTCTGAGGTTAATGCAATCTCTCTTTTGCAGCTTCGGCGGATTGTTTCCCGGCGCCCCTTTGTCGGTACGGAATCGCGGGTTGACCCTCCGGCCTCATGGGTAAACGCTAAGCGACAAGGCAGCAACTATTTCCCACAACCCCGTTTGAACGTCCAAGTGACCCGGGCGATTGGGCGCTGCCCACTTTCATGGATGGGCGTTTTTCGATCCCTACCCGCTCGCTGCGTGTTCCCCTTGATATTTCGCAACGGCTAGAGCATCATGGACCGACAGTAGGAGATTTCGAGTTAGGGTAATGTTTTCCATGCGGCAACTTCCGCGCCCCAGTCGGTTCAACTGATGCACCGAGTGGACGTATCCCTGCGACCGAAATGAGGTTAGGTTTCATGCCTGAGCCGCCACCGAAGTTGAGACTCCCTTCAATTCTGAAAGTCAGCCTGCGACGTTTTTCCCTCTTTGAAGCCAACCCTGACGCGGAATTCTCTTGTGGCCCCGGCGTGATGTGCCTAGTTGGCGCGAACGGAATTGGTAAATCAACTCTACTTTCCGCGATCAACTTTTGCCTCACCGGTACCGTTTCGGACCCTAATCGTTCGTTTGTGTCGATGGAGGAGTACTACAGGTTTACGCGAACCTACTCGAGTAGCTACTTTCGAGGCAGAATTGTTGGGAGTGATGAAAAGGATGCTGAAATCATCGTGTGTTTCAGGATTGGTTCGCGCGAATACGAAGTCTGCCGTGGCCTATTTGAACCGGACGAACTACGAGGCCTGACAATCACGGACCGTGAGATGCACGAAGGAACGGTGACAACCGAGGAAATGCCGCGAGGCGAACGTCACCAAATATATACAGCCCATGTAGTGCGGGATTGTCGGTTGACATCTTTTGAGGAATTCGTTTTCCTCCAGCACTTCGTTTTCACCTTTGACGAGCAGCGCAAGACACTCTTCTGGAATCCGCGGATCATGGAGCGCGTATTGTATCGGGCGTTCGGGTTTGAGCCGGACATGGCGAAAAAGGCCGATGGGATTCGAAGGGAGATTGAACACGAGGACTCTCGCGTGCGCAATTCTCAGTGGGACGCAACGAAGTTGCGCAAACGGATAAATGAGATCCGTGCTCGGACCCAGGCGGCCGCGGGGGCCCAGCAATCTTACGAGACACTCATTGCCGACCACGAGGCACTTAGCCGTCAATTCGACGAAGAGAGTAAGGCGCTCCGCGACCTTGAAAATGCTGTAAAGGACGCCAGTCTCCAACTGGCAGAACAGTCCGTACGGGAGACTGCGCTGCGCGAAGAATACGCACGTTTCTTCGATCGGCGGATGGAGCAAAGGCCGCCGCTCGCACAGCATCCGTTGATAGTAGCTTCTTTGGCAGAACATAGATGTGGACTCTGTGGTAGCTCGAGCGTGGAAGCTCAAGCGTTGATCGAATCTAAGGGGACAGCCACGATCTGTCCGTTATGTAACTCGGTGTTAAGCCAAACAGCAGAAAGCAATGAAGATTCTGGCCGACTCCAGGAGATTGACCGGGAGCTTGGACGAGTAAGGCGCTTGATTAAAGACGGGCACAAAGCGATGGAGAGCCTTCGGTCCGCCGAGGTTCGCGCGCGGCAGCAGTGGGAGGCGACAAAAGAGAGCCTTGATGAGTTTGACCACAAGAATAGCGCTACTCTGGAGAGCCTGCGGATACTGTTAGATCAAACCGGCGGCGAGGCGTCATTGAGTGATTACCGCAAGCAACTCGCTCTCCTCGAGAAGGAGAAGAAGACTGCATTTGACCGTCGCGAGCAGTTGAAGCGCCAGCTTCTCAAATTACAGAAAGATCTGGAACACCAATACAATCAGGTGGAACAGGTTTTCGTTCCGACGTTTGGGGACCTAGCGCAGCGGTTCCTTGGAATGCCCCTCTCGGTGCGGATGGAAGCGAGCACGATGGACGATGTTAAGCTCGTCGTTAGCGTGCGCGGCACGACCCGTAGGGAACAGCAACAACTCTCAGAAAGCCAGCGCTTCTTTCTAGACATTGCCTTTCGCATGGCGCTCACTCAACACATGTCCGACCCGACATCGAAAGGTGGAATGATCATAGATACCCCAGAAGGGTCTCTGGACATCGCCTATGAAAAGCGGGCTGGCGACATGCTCGCCAAATTCGCTGCGGTCGGACACCAAATCCTCATGACCGCCAACTTGAACACATCGCAACTTCTGTTGGAGCTCGCACACGACTGCGGGCGTGCGCGAATGCAGCTCTGCCGGATGATGGATTGGGCCGATTTGTCAGAGGTGCAAAAGGAGGAGGAGCCCCTGTTCGACGATGCGTTTCGGAAAATCGAAGAGGCAATGGATGCGATTCAACCCTAATGCGGCATTTGACTGCCTGTTTATAGCGGATAGGCTTGGGCAGGAGGCGGGTTCCTTCACCGGGGCAGAACTCCATCTCTTTGGCTATTTGGCCTGCCTTCTATGGCTATATAGACGTCGAGCAGTTAGCGATTGGGGTTACCCTTTCGTGGGGACCGAACTCGGAGCGCCATATAGCCAGGATATCGACATGTCGATCAAAGGTCTAACCGAGCGCGGCTATTTCGTGAGCATCCGAGAGCGACTGCGCATGACGGGCTCTGGTCGCGCCATTCTCAGCGATCTGGCTGGTCTCTCTCTCAACCAAGAACGCGCTGAATGCCTGCGGGCCGCCTGCGCGAGTACTGCGGCATTTTCGGTGGGGATGGTGGGTACTGCATTGGCGGAAGAGCCTGAGCTTCGCCGGGCGCGCGCACTGCCGATGAGTCGGCAACTGCTGGAGGAATCGGCTCAATCCCAACTTTACCTGCAATTCGAGGCCTTGCGAGGTGCGCTGCGACAGGTCGGCGACGACCTACGCGTTCCCGCGGTCGTCTGGCTGGAAGCGTTGTACCGCTCCGGCGAATCGATTCAAGCATTATGACCATGCCTGAGATCATTGCGCGGTTTTGTCGGGAAATGCATGTCCCGATGGTAGATGCCGTTTTCGGGAACGCGGGAGTAGAAGCGGTTTTCCAGATAATGACGACAGTGAGGTCTCTTTACACACATGTGGAATTAGAACGCGTTGATGGACGAGTGATCATTTATCGGACCATTCAGCCTCAGGGCGCCGCTCCTGCGCCGCCACCGGCAGGTCCCGCCGCAGATTTTGCCGCGCTTGCAAATCTGCCTATCTCAGACCTGATTCTCGAGGTCGCCTCGGACGGACGCCCCTACCCGCGAACCATAACGAACCTAAACCTTGAAGGACTGGCACAGAATGCAGTTGTGTATCACTGGCGAGCCGACCAAGAGGAATTTCTTGCGGGTGCGGAGCGTAAAGCAGTGCCCCGTCTCGATTCAGCTGCACGAAGCCAATTCGCCATTCCTACGTTCTCGAACCTTCGAGAGGCACTTCAGCATTACGCCACGGAAAACGTCCGTGAGTCCACTTGCTACATTTTTTGTCAGGTGTGGTCAGGCCAGAAGCGACTCTTTCTAAAGGCTAAGCCCGAGGCCATGATGCGGAACTCCCTCGTTCAGTTTCTCCGCGGGCGCATGGGCGCGGAGCACGACGTCTGGCCAGAGCAAGTCGTGGATGAAAGCCACCCGGTGGACATCCGAGTTCAACCTCGGCTCAGCAACAATCGTTTGATGTTGATTGAAATTAAATGGCTTGGTTGCTCCGTAGCTGACGACGGCCACATCACTGCCCGTCACAAGACCCCTCGCGCTCAGGAAGGAGCAGACCAATTGGCACAATACCTCGACGACCAGCGACGATTCGCGCCGACGAGGGTGATTCAAGGGTACTACGTGATCATCGATGGTCGGCGTGAAAATTTGAACGAGGGCATGACCGAAATCTGCCGTCTTGACGGTATGCACTATGAGGACAAAGAACTCGAGTTCGATCCGGCGCACCACGACACTCGGCGGGACTTTGATCCCCCGTACCGAATGTTTGCCAGACCGGTTTGCACAGATTAATCAGGTATGGTGACGCTAAACGCGGATTTTCCACTTCGGGATCAAGGCGTATCAAATGCGCTCGGGGTAGACTCACTCCCAAGACATCGGTGGTATTTTGTCAAAGAAGGCTTCTCGCCAAAGCTTGTAGAACGAGCGATCGAAACCGAGGGGGTTCGACCTGGCGAAATCCTATTGGACCCATTTTCTGGCGGGGGCACTGTGGCATTAACTGGTGTGCTGGCAGGTCTCCATACCCGCGCATTCGAGGTCAACCCATTCTTGCGATTTGTTTCCTCAACAAAGCTGCTCAAGCCATCCTCTGACACGTTCAGGAGGGCAACCGCTTCAGTACTTCGGGCCTTGCATCACCAGACAAAGTCGCCCCTCGAAGGGTATTCGACCTTTACAGCCGGCAACCGCTGGAATCGCTGGCTGTTTCCGACTGAAGTCCTTCGCAGCTTTGAGTCCGGCGGGCGTGCCAATACTGACGTTGATGTTAGTGCGCGCTCCCTCGTGAAACTGGCTCTGATCGGCGCAGCAATGGATTGCTGCAACGCGAGTAGGGATGGCAAGTGCCTCCGATACCAAAAGGATTGGACGAAGAATGAGGCTACCGCTGCTAAGTTGCGAGGGTGCTTCGAAGCGCGAGCTGAGGTCATCGCCAAGGACCTCATAGATGCTCCTCTTTCTGGCAGTTGTGCAGTTGTAATCGAAGGCGACGCCCGTAAACTTGTGCTCGAAATCAAAGAAAAGTTTCGCCTTTGTGTCACCTCACCACCGTACCTCAACTCGTTTGATTACTCTGATGTATATCGGCCAGAACTGTTTCTCGGGGGGTTTGTCAAATCGACCGACGCGTTGAGGGAAGTTCGCTTGAAGACGGTCCGGTCACATGTGCAGGCCAGTTGGGAACACCCCAAGAGAGATCAGTTCGGCGCTCTTTACAAGCACTCCATCGCAAAGATCCGAGAGCGTGTGGGCAGCCTGTGGGATCCAAGGCTCCCTGCCATGGTGCAGGCTTATTTCGAAGATATGGAAACAGTCCTTCGGGCCTTGCGAAAGACAGCACGGAAGGACGCGAGCGTATGGCTTGTCGTTTCGACCTCGGCCTACGGTGGCGTCGAGGTACCTGTAGATTTGATACTTGCCGAAATTGGGCAGCAGACTGGCTGGTACCTCCGCGAGGTTGGCGTTCTTCGTCATCTCCGCAGTTCGAGTCAACATGTCCAACACGTCGAAGATGAAGAAAGGAAGTCGGTGCCGCTAAGGGAAAGTGTTGTGATTCTCGACGCATCCCCCCGCGAGGCTAGGAAGAGTCCATCTGCAAGTTGTGGCCGCTCCGATAGTTCCTGCGCCGTTAAGGACTCAGCCTGAAAAGTCGCCCCCGCCTCAAGCGGTAGCCATTTGGCCGTATTACGGCCTACCTGTAGTAGTGCAATCCCTGATCCCTCGGAGTCCGCTTTGAGGAAATTTGTGGTGGCATGAGACTCGCTGGGAAAGATCGCGAATAACGGCGCAGGGCAGAGTGAAGTTGCTCAACCCGTTCACGGCTCGCCGTGGGCAGTTATTGTTCGTAGCGCGCGGGGGGTTGGCCGTGTCGTGGGGAAACCTTAGAGGCGTTCTGTCCCCCGATCCCTGGGCGGGAGTGACGGGCCGCGCGGATGGATTGGGTTTTTGCTGGAATTCCGTCGCAACTTTGCCTCCGATGCCCAGCCCTTCGCGAAGGTTAAAGGCGGCATGAAAGGCCTAAAAGCCGCGGACCTTGAACCGCACGTTCGCGTTACGATTTCTGCCTATCGCCTATTGCCTTCTGTCTACTGCTTACTGGCTGCGCGCACTCAACCGGCCCCAAAAATCAAAAGCCTCTGAGCATACTGCCTACTGCTTTCTGCCTACTGCCCACTTCCGTCCATCCCGCCCCCCAAAATCAAAAGCCCCTGGTTGTACGCTCAACGCACAACCAGGGGCCCGGGATACTGATGGGTTTGGCTTTTCCTATCTCGAATCTTTCACAGGAACGGCGCCCAGCAGCGCCTTGCCACTACACCCTCTCCTTGCTAGAGAGAGGGACCCACGTGCCAGCGCTTGCTTTGCGCCTAAGCCTCAGCACCCTCGCTAAGGTTACTATCACTTTCAATCGACATGGATCACCTCCTTTCTAGCGATGGGCCGATATTAAGTCTGCTCTTTTGGCGAGTCAAGAAAAAACTTGTGGGGGAGAATTTGTGGGGACAGTGGCTGGTGGTTAGTGGTTCAAGGGTGAAAAGGATCGGGTGATCCGTTGATCGGGAGATCGGGAGAGCAGAAGGCAATTCGGTCGGCGCTGGGTACTGTCCTCTGCTTAGTCCTGCTTAGTGCCTACTCTTCAGCACCGACGCCAACGCCCGGATAAACTCGGGGTTGGTTCCGCAGCAGCCGCCCAGGAAGTTCGCGCCCGCCTGGAGCAACGCCGGCGCATGGCGGACGAATGCTTCCGGGGCCGTCTGGTAGCGCGTTCCACCCTCCACCAGCTCCGGCATGCCCGCATTGGGCTTGATCCAAATGGGCAGCGGGGTAGAGTTGTGCAGCCGCAGGCAGAGGGCGGCGTAACTCTCAATACCCTGCCCGCAATTGGCCCCGATCACATCGGCGCCCGCCGCGGCAAGTTCTGTGGCGGCCGCTTCCGGCGTGACTCCCATCATGGTGCGGTCAAAGTTCTTGCCGGAATCGAACGCCATGGAGACGATTACCGGCAGTCCCGTGGCGCGGGCCGCTTGCACACCGACTCTTGCCTCCGCCAAGTCGCTCATGGTTTCGAAGATCAGAGCATCCGCGCCGCCTGCGGCCAGAGCCTGGGCTTGTTCGGTGTAAGCCGCCAGCAGTTCCTCTTCGCTCACCTCTCCCATCATCAGCAGTTTGCCGCTCGGCCCCATCGAGGCAAAAACGCGGGCGCGTCCCGCGCTGGCGCAACGGGAAATTTCCACACCCCGGCGGTTGATCTCCCCCAGGTGCTCAGCCAGCCCGTGGCGCTCGAGCGCCATGCGGTTGGCGCGAAAAGTGTTGGTTAGAATGACTTGGCTACCCGCCTCAACGTAAGCGCGCGCGACGTCTTCCACGCGCTCAGGATGCGTCAGGTTCCAACTGTCCGGGCACTCACCGGCTTCCAGACCCCGCGCCTGGAATTCCGTCCCCCACGCGCCGTCGGTGAGGACCGGTCCTTGCGAAACCAATTGTTGGATCAATGTGTGCATAGGACTCCCATTGTCGATTGACGATTGATGATTGCCGATTTCTTATTGCCGATTTTCGCTTGCCGATTGTCGATTGAAAAGCAATGAATCCAACTGTCAATCGTCAATCGACAATCGTCAATTCCTTTAGGCTGCTTTGGGCATTTCCAGTTTCCCATCGCGGAACGCGCGCAGGTAGTTGGCGCAATACTCGTCGCGTCCCAGCAAGGCTTCGGCGGCGCGGATATTGGCCATTAGCTGCGGATCGGTGGGGTCCACGATGCCGGCGTCCAGACCGCGCGCCATCAGCAGGACGGCGAAAGTCTCATTCAGAAGTTTGCGCACGGGAAGCCCGAACGACACGTTGCTGACGCCGGCGCTGGCGTGCACACCGGGGAAGCGCGAGGCGATTAGTGCCACCGCATCCAGCAGCGCCTTGCCGTGCTCGGGAGCGGTGCTGACCGGCATAACGCAGCCATCCACATAGATATCATCGAGCGCAAACCCTTCCTTGGTCAACAAATCCACCAAGTGGCTGGCGTGCTCGACTCGCTCTTCCGCGGTATTGGGCGGACCCGCCTCGCCCAGGCACAGGGCAATAACCTTGGGCTGGAATTCCTTCAACACCGGCAGCAACGCGGCGATGCGCGCCCGCTCAGCAGTGATGGAATTAATCATGGCGCGCTGCTTGCACAGAGGCAAGGCGCGGCGCAGGGCTTCCGGGTCGGCGCTATCAAGACAGAGAGGCACGGAAACGGTTTCCTGCACAATGTTCACCAGCCATGGCAGCACTTCCAGCTCCTGCCCGGGCAGGCCGCCATTCACGTCGAGCATGTCGGCGCCGGCCTCCACCTGCTTGCGGGCGATGTCCCGGAAGAATTCCACATCGCGAGCCGCGGCGGCGGCTCCCACTTTCTTGCGGGTACAATTAATTAGTTCACCTATGATAAGCATGAGGATTAACTCCTTTTAGTTTAACTCTTGGCCGGAGGCGACAGCTCGATGCGCTTCCCAAGGTTATCCAGTCCGGCAAAGCGATTGGCCAGGGCGTTGGTGCCGTCCAAACACCAGTCGCGGGGTGGAATCAGCTTGCGGGCGAATTTTCGGGGATCGTCTCCCATGGCCCGCGCGCCCCGGTAGATCACGTTCCAGATGCATCCCTGTTCCGGGCGAGCCTCGCAGGTGCCGTCGATTCGCGAGCCGCCGCAGGGACCATTGCGCAGTTCCTTGTAGCACCAACGCATGGAGCAGCCGGCGTAGTCCAAGTGGTCTTGCAGGCAATCACCGCAATTCTTGCAACCCAGCGTGGCCTGCCGATAGAGGCTGGACGGCCCCAACAGCGAATACCACAGGCCATGCCGCCAGGAATTGGATTTGCCATTACCCTTCAAGTGAGCGCCGAAAAAGCGCGCGCCCAGGGACCCGTCGGCGATGAAGTGACGGTGCACCTGCTGGGAGAGCCACTGGGAAAAAGTTGCGTGCGGCTTGGTGCTGGTGATTTGGTACTTGGCGTCGCCATCGCTCAAGCCATCCTTGCCCGGCGGCAACAGGTAGAAATCCTCCGCCATGGGCAACACCAACTCATCCATGCGGGTTCGCCAGCCGCCGCCGATGGCCGCGGCGCGCTCGCCAATGGTCATGAAATCCCGATGCGAGAGGTTGAAGCCGCCGATGTGCGCACCGGCAAAACCCAGATCCTTCACCGCCGCCACCATCAGCGCCGCGCGCTCCAGGCGCTCAGGTTTCTTTTCCTTTTCCAATCGCTCGATGAGTTGGTTGGGAATCACGCAGCCCGCCACTTCCCCGGCCTGCATCATCTGCGCGATCTTCGCCGTGGGGACGTAAACATTGGCCAGCACGGGGACGTGTCCAAGACCTTCGCGATCCATGTATTGCTTCAATTCGTACAGCTTGCGCAGGTTATATCCCAGTTGCGTGATGATGAAGTTTGCCCCGGCGGCGATCTTCAATTGCAACTTGTAGAGCTGCATCATCAGGTCGGCCTCGCGGACCTTGTAAGGATTCACCACCGCGCCGCCGAAGAAGCCAAAGGGTGTGGTGCGGACCGTGCGCGCTCCCAGGTTGTAATCGATCCCTTTCTCCAGGGCCTGAAGCAACCATAGGATGAGGACGGAATCCAAGTCGTAAACGGGTTTCGACCTGCCGGCAAAACCCTCTTTCTGGGCGTCGCCCGTCAAAGCCAGGATGTTCTCCACGCCCATACGCGCCAGAGCGTGCAGGCGGCTTTCCAGGGAGGAACGGTTTCCGTCCTTGCCGGTGAGATGCGCGATCGGCGTCAGGCCTCTTTCCTTGATGGCCGCAACGAAGGCCTCCGGCGGCAGCGCGGGATTGCCACCCGGCAGGTCCGTCACGCTGATTACCCTGATGCCACTCGGCTCGGCGGCGGCTTCATGAACAAAGGTTTCCGCCTCTTTAACGAGGTGGTCACGGCCCAGCACCAACTCCGCGGTACTGACGAATTCCTTTTTCTCCAGTGCCCGCTTCAAATGGTTTCCGGATTCGACTTCCACCTGTAAGTCCATTTACATCTCCTTGGATAATAGCAAGGGGCAAGTTACAAACCTGCAAGGACCGAAATTCGAACTCAAGCCTTGAAAATCGCCGCGAGTGTCGCATTGCGATTCTCGTCCTCTGCTCGTCACTGCTCTCACCCTTCTGCCTGCGGCTCGCGGCTTCCTTGCAGGGAGAGCATGGCACGGTAACTCCTAACCAGACGGCGGCCGACTAGGGCCGCGAGGCGTTTAAAGAAATTCATCGCGCTCACGGGGTCCTCGCGCAGAATTTGGTCCAACTGCTGTTTTTCGATGCAAAGGACCTTGGTGGGTGCCAGGCATTCAGCGGAGGCCGTGTAGGTGGTGTTCTCCACGAGGCTCGACCACCCGATAATATCTCCCACCGTGCCGGCCACATAAGCCAGGAGTCGCTTCCCTCCCACGCTCAGGCGAATGCGCCCTTCATTCAAGATGTAGAAATTCCGGGCGGCTTCATTCTCTCGAAAGAGATAATCACCTGCCTGGTACGATACCTCGCGCTCAAGGCCCAAAATCTTCTTGCGTATCTCGTCGCTGAGATCTTGAAAGAGAAAGGCTGATTCACCGTACATAATCCGCTCCCGTCTTAAAAGAGTCCGGTCACCTTTCCGGTCTTCACATCCACATCCACATGGCGGAAACCGGGGTTGGAGGACGTTCCGGGCATCAAGCTAATGGCCCCGGCGCAGGGACAGAGGAACCTTGCTCCCGAATACACCAGCACATCGCGAATGGGCAGCACCCAGCCTTTGGGAACCCCCTTGAGCGCCGGATCGTGGCTCAAGCTTAGGTGGGTCTTCACCATCATGGTGGCGAAATCGGCGTACTTCGGATCGGATTCGAACATTTTGGATTTGGCTTCCGCTTCCGGCATCCACTCGACGCCCTCTGCACCATACACCTCTTTGGCGATCAATTCCACGCGGTCGCGCAATTTCATTTCCAGGGGATACAGGAAGCGGAAGTTGACTTCTTCCCGGCAAGCGTCGAGCACAGCGTCCGCCAACTCCAGGGCGCCTTCACCACCCTTGGCCCAGTGCTCGGCAACCGCGCAGCGCGCCCCCGCGCTTTCCACCGCCCGCCGCACCATGGCAATTTCTTCCTTCGTGTCGGTATGAAAACAGTTAATACAGACTACCGGATTGATTCCCGACCGGCGAATGATACCGAGGTGGTGCAACAGATTGGGGAGACCTTTTTCCAGAAGGCACAGATTCTCCTTGGTGTATTCCTCCGCCAAGGGCAGGCCAGGAGCAACGCGTGGGCCGCCGCCGTGCATTTTGAGCGCGCGAATGGTGGTGGTCAACACGGAGACGAAGGGCTGGAGCCCACTGCACCGGCACTTGACGTTCCAGAATTTCTCGAACCCGATGTCGGCCGCGAACCCGCTTTCGGTGACGTGGTAATCGAACATCTTTAGCCCCAGCCGGTCGCCAATGATCGAGGACTGCCCCACGGCGATGTTGGCGAAAGGCCCGGCGTGCACCATGCAGGGCTGATATTCCGCCGTGCTGCACAGGGTGGGGTTGATGGTGTTGCGCATCCACGCGGTCATGGCGCCGGCCACTTCCAGGTCGCTGGTGGTGACCGGTCTGCCCTGCTTGTCGTAGGCGACGGTTATCTCACCCAGGCGCTTGCGCAGGTCGGCCAGGTCCGTGATGATGGCCAGAATCGCCATCAGTTCTGAACTGCTGGTGATGCCGAATTTGGACTGCATCATGAAACCGTCCTGCTTGCCGCCCATCCCGATGAGGATGTTGCGCAGCGCCTGGGCGCAAAAATCCATGGCCCAGCCCATTTCCACGCGTGTGGAGTCAATGTCCAGGCGGCGCATTTTGCTGAGCTTCGCCAGTTGCTCATCGCCATAATTTCGTTCGTGCTGCATGCGCGCGGTGAGCGCCACCATGGCCAAGTTGTGGGCGTTGGCAATATCGTTGATGTCGCCGGTGAGGCCGAGGGAGAGCTCCGTCATGGGAATCAACAGGGCGTTGCCGCCGCCCGCCGCCGTCCCCTTCACATTCATGGTCGGACCGCCCGAGGGCTGCCGCAGGCAGCCGCCCACGTTCTTGCCCCGCTTGCCCAGGCCCTCCATCAAACCCAGGGAGGTTGTGCTTTTTCCCTCACCCAAGGGGGTGGGGGTAATGGCGGTCACTTCAATGTATTTTCCGTCCGGGCGGCTGTGAAGGCGTTGAATGATCTTGAGGAAATCCAGCTTGGCCAGCCTGCCCATGGGGATGACTTCATCTTGTTGCAATCCCAATCTTTCCTGCCAGTCGCGAGGGCTGGGCATCTGCTGCTCTGCCGCCGCAGAAATCTGCCAGTCCCGCATCTGTGTCGCGTCGTACGCCATCCCGTAACCCCCTGAGAGTCTGATACGATTAACGTTTACAAGCACTTGCGCTGCCATTTCTAACAGCATGGTATTGTAATTCAATACCCGGCGAAGGGAGAGGATTTTGCGCCCGCATCACCCGTCTGCGATCGTCGATCGTTTGGCGATGCACTCTTGGCGATGGCCCGCGCGGTCCAAGACACGTGGGCTTATGCGGTCCGGGATGCCTTGTGGTATCATTACGATGACTTTGAGGATCGCACATCGTTGCCTCCTGAGGATGCGTGGGATTTTTCAATCGCTGGTCACTTCTCCCTGCATCAGACGGCCGGGCGGGCGTTGGGGCAGGCTCTGCGGCGTGTATTTGAGGGGATATTTCCGATATGTGAAATACTAGCTGTTGTACGGAGCCTGTAGCTCTGCGGCGAAGACAAACCGACAAGAAAGGCCGCAGAAAGGCGCTACTCAGAATAGAATAGCCTGTTCAGGGTGCAGGAGGGGCGGTCGTGCTATCATCCTGATGGTCATGAATCGAAAGAAATGACCAGGACATTATGTCCTCTTGCAAAATGTTTATAAGTCCTATAAAAAAGCAACCCTAGCGCAGAAAAAATAAATGTGCTTTTATAAGCCTGCCCGGAATTTTACTAAGGGAAGGAACGGAGAATTATGAGCCTCAGCCAACTGGCTAGATCCATCAGTGAGTCGCCCACTCTCAAGCTGAACGAAACTGCCGCATTGCTCAGGGAAAAGGGCGAGCCGGTAATTCACCTCGGCGGGGGAGAGCCGAAAAGCAAGGCGCCGATTGACGCCATCATCAATTGCACGGCACTTTTGAACACCGGCGAAGTCCGCTACACGCCGCCGGACGGAATTCCCGCCTTGAAGAAGGCGGTCATCCGTTACACCGAGGAGCACTACCACAAGCTCGTTTCGGCGGACAACGTCTTGGTTTCGGGCGGGGCCAAGCAAGCCCTTATGGTGTTGCTGTATTCGATTTTGGACCCCAAGGATGAAGTGATATTTCCCGCGCCCTACTGGGTGAGCTACCCGGAGATGGTGAAGCTTGCCGGGGGCGTGCCGGTGGTGGTGACGGCTGAGGACGGCACGTTTTACCCCACTGTCCGCGAGATTGCCGAGGCTGTGGGGTCCTATACCAAGGCCATCATTCTGAACAGCCCCAACAATCCTTCCGGCGCCATGTACTCGCGCGAATTCGTGGCGGAGATGGTGGAACTCTGCGAGAAGAAGAGCCTCTACCTGATCATGGACGATATATACAATCGCCTGGTGTTTGATGGCAAGAGCGCGCCGAACTGCTACGACTCCATGAAGGCGCCGCTGGAGCAATCCAAGCTGGTGGTCATCAACGGCGTCTCGAAAACATACGCCATGACGGGTTTCCGCGTGGGCTGGGCCATCGCCAACGCTGAGCTGACGACGGCGATGGGGAACATCCAATCGCAACAAACCTCGGGCACTTCCGCTCCCTCGCAATGGGCGGCGGTGGGAGCGCTGAACGGCGTGCAATCCTCGGTTGAAGCCCTTCGCGTAACGCTCGAGAACAATCGCAACGTCATGCTTGACCGTCTGCAGGCGATCCCGGGCGTGAAAGTCACCAAACCCCAGGGCACCTTCTATTGCTTCCCGGATTTCCGCGCCTACATGAAGGACTCGCAGAAGCTGGCGAGTTTCCTGCTCCAGAAGGTGCGCGTGGTGGCGGTGCCGGGCAAGGAGTTCGGCTTCGACGGCCACTTGCGCCTCAGCTATTGCGGCGCCATGAAGGACATCACGGAAGGCGTGGAGCGCATTCAGTGGGCGCTTGACCCCAACTCCCCCAACGAGCTTTACCTCGGCGACCGCAAGCTGGTAAGGGATTGGATGTAAGGAAATTTATGATTTGGCGATTGGTGATTTGCGATTTCAATCACCAATCACCAATCACTCAATCACCAATGGTCTAAGGAACTAATCATGAACATTTATCTCGACATCGTATCCCCGGCATCCAAAGAAGCCGGACTTCTGGCGAGTGACTACGGTTTGCAGAACCACGGCCTGGTGAATTTGCGGCGCGTTTACTGGAACCTGAGCACTGCGGCGCTCTACGAGGAGATTGTGTTTCGCTCCGAGGGCAGCCTGACCCACTTGGGCCCCGTGCTCATGAACACCGGCAAGCACACGGCGCGCGCGGCGGCTGACAAGTTTGTGGTGCGCGAGCAATCCACCGAGGAGCGCGTTTGGTGGGGCACCTACAATCGTCCTTTCACTGGCGAGAATTTCAGCTCGTTGTTGACGCGCCTGCAAGGCTACTTGCAGGGCCGCGACGTCTTTGTGCAGGATTGCTACGCCGGGGCCGATCCCGATTACTCCCTGCCCATTCGCATCATTACCCAGAAGGCCTGGCACAGCCTTTTCGCGCGCACCATGTTCCTGAAGATCCGCAATCAGGACAAGCTGAAGAAGCACGTGCCGGAGTTCACCGTGATTGCCGTGCCGGGCTTCCTGGCTTCCCCCATGGTGGACGGCACCCGCACCGACACGTTCATCATCCTCAATTTCCGCGAGCGCCTGGCCATTATCGGCGGCTCGAATTACGCCGGCGAAATCAAGAAGACCATCTTCACCGTGCTCAACTTCCTGCTGCCGCTGGAAGGTGTACTGTCCATGCACTGCTCGGCCAACGTCGGCGACCACGGCGACGTGGCCATCTTCTTCGGCCTCTCCGGCACCGGCAAGACCACGCTTTCCGCCGACCCCAAGCGCCACCTGATCGGCGACGACGAGCACGGCTGGAGCGACAATGGCATTTTCAATTTCGAGGACGGCTGCTACGCCAAGGTCATTCGCCTTTCGCCCCAAGCCGAGCCGCAAATCTACGAGGTCACTCGCCGCTTCGGCACGATCCTAGAAAACGTACCGTTCGATCCCGTCTCGCGCCGGATCGATTTGAACGACGACAAGATCACGGAGAACACGCGCGCCGCCTACCCGCTCGACTACATTGAGAATCACCTGCCGGAAAAGCGCGCTGGCCATCCGCAGAACGTCATTTTCCTCACTTGCGATGCTTCCGGGGTCATGCCGCCCATCGCCCGCCTGACACCCGACCAGGCCATCTACCACTTCATTTCCGGTTACACCAGCAAGATCGCGGGGACGGAAATCGGCCTGGGGATTGAGCCGCAAATCACCTTCAGCACCTGCTTCGGCGGACCGTTTATGGTGCATCATCCCTATGCTTACGCCGAACTGCTGAAGAAGAAGATCGTGAAGCACGGGGCTGCCGTATGGCTGGTCAATACCGGCTGGACGGGCGGACCGTTCGGCGTGGGCAAACGCATCAGCATCGGGCACACGCGCGCGCTGCTGAACGCCGCGCTCAGCGGGAAGCTCCAGAAAGTGGAGTATCACAAGGACCCCGTTTTCGGGTTCGACGTCCCCAAAACCTGTGAGGGCGTGCCCACGGAAATTCTGGACCCCGCCAACACCTGGCCCAGCCGGGAGGAGTATTACAAGAAGTACGACGCCTTGGCCGCGCGCTTTATCGAGAACTTCAAGCTCATGATGCGCGAGTGCCCCGAACACGTGCTGGACGCCGGGCCCAGGCGCCTTGCCACCACGCCGGTTCGGTAAGTGAAAGGCTGACTGCCAACAGCTAACAGGTGGCAGATCGCAACTCGTGTAGGGCCGAACGGTCTTCGGCCCTTTCACATTTCATATCCATCCTCCACAATCTCAAAACTGCCATTGCAAGACTTGCCTGCGGAATTCGTAATCGCTCTCGCCTACCGAATTCGCGGTTGCCTTTTAGCCGGCATGCTTCTGATAAAGCATGAACGTTCTTCCGAGCGTGTTCTTGCGACCGTGTGACATTCTTCGCCAAGAGACGTACAATGGCGGGTCTAAGCGGAGGGGTGCGGCCCCGGCCGCAAGCAGATTGTCGCGACACAGGGAGGAGAGGATTTCATGAAATTCATACTCGCATTGGCACTGTTAGGGATCGCCAGCTTGGCACTCGGCGGGCAGGAGGCGCCACCCCGGCCGAAGATTACCGGCATCGATCATGTGGCGTTCTACACCACGGCGCCGGAAGGGGTCGCGCATCTTTACCACGTGGTATTGGGTCTCTCGGGCGCTGGTCCCGTGGAGCCGGGAGAGACTCTGCGCTACCTGGTGGGCAACCAGTGGGTGGGATTCAGTGCCGTTCGCGACGCTCATGCCCCCAACCGATTGGACCACGTGGCTTTTGCGACGGACAACGTCGCGGCCCTGAAGCACTTTCTGGTGAAAAAGGGAGTGCCGGTGACGGGGTCCATTCAGTCCTGGCCGGATGGAAGCCGCAGCTTCCGCTTGAGGGACCCGGAAGGCTACAGCATCGAGTTCGTCGAACGCGCCAAAGCAGCGCCCCAGCATAAACCCGATGCCGAAGCCGTTTCCCGCCGCCTGATTCACGCCGGATTTGTTGTTCGCGATCGGGCAAAGGAAGACGCGTTCTATAAAGACATTCTGGGATTCCATATCTACTGGTATGGAGGGATGCAACCCGACCGCACCGATTGGTGCGCGATGCAGGTTCCCGACGGCACCGAATGGCTGGAATACATGCTCAACATGCCCGCCCAACCCGACCAGCACCTGATGGGAGTGATGAACCACATCTCCCTCGGCGTGGCGGACATGAAGCAAGCAGCCGCAGAGCTGGAATCCCGCGGCTGGAAGCCGAGTGCTAATGAACATGCGCAGATGGGCAAGGACGGCAAGTGGCAGCTTAACGTGTACGATCCGGACCTTACCCGTGTGGAGTTGATGGAATTCCGGCCGGCGGAAAAACCGTGTTGCTCCGATTTTCAAGGACCCCACCCCGGGCCGGACCGCTGACCGATCATTGCTTGACAACACAGCGCCTCGGGCGCGGCACAGGGAGTTTCTAAGCTCAGTAGGCTAGCAGCTATCAAGCTCGCGACGGTTGCCGGGAGAACCTACCTGCTCGATCTGGGTGTCGCCGGTACGGCAAATTGGACTTATCATTGGATGGGGTGACTGGGACGCAGGCGCCCCGGGAGGACCGGTGACAGCGCAACAGGGGCATCTGCTCATACCCTTCAACTGCCCTCGTGGCAACTCAAGCCTGGACTTGGTTTTGATCCCACTCGGTCAACCAGAATCTCAGATATGGAATCAGTTCATTAGCGCCGAACTCACTCCGGTGGATTGAAAAGCTAGACATCTAATCAAATCCCAAACAGTTTTCTTGCCGTCGGCAACCGGCCAAGGCGGCTTATTGAGGTCATATTGTCATGTCCGGTTGGATTCACGTCGTTTCTAGTAACTAGTGTGGTGTCCGAGATTTAACTGGACCATTTTCCCCGCCTTTCTACTGCGAGGTAGCGTACAACCGGGCTGAATCTGTTCGAGATGCTATCGGTGGCCACGTGGAAACCAGCCCGTTGCCAGGCGCAGATTTCTCCGCGCAAATGCCCCTTGACAATCATTACTTCATAGGCTATAATATAAGACTTATTGATGGAGCCTGGTTAGATAGTCTGTTAACTGGTCCAAGCGCGCGCTTTCGGTCGGCAGGGCACGATGCGATGCGCCCCGAGTGGTTGACGAAGGGCCATTCCAGCGCGCGCTTCGGCGCCCCGCGAGTGGAACAAAGAGGGATTCGTGATACGATTTGTCCAGCCATTCACCGCACAATTTGCATGGCGGCAAAATGTCTGCGAGGGCGAAAACTCCCAAACCTGGGAACATATTGAAAAGAATAGGCCGGAAGAGACCATTTCCCTCCACCAAACCTGGGAACATGATGAAAAGAGTTAGGTACAAGAATCTATGAGAATTGGAAAATGGCATGGCACGATGTCCGTGTGGAGAGATCCTCCCCGACGTGTGTTGGGCTTATATTAAGAGCATACGTAAGGCATGGCGGGAGTCCTGCCTCAGGCTTGGGGCCGGAGCTTTCAGCCCTCACCCTTTCTTGGCAATTTGACATCTGATTCCGAATTCCCGATTCCGAGGTCCCGTAACCTATTAACCTATACCTAATTCCGAATCTCCGATGCTGGTCCGCCACCTGATTCCGAGTTCGAGATGCGTGGTAGATGATTGCTGCCTACCGCCTACCACTTACTGCTTACTGCTTACTGCTTACTGCTTACTGCTTACTGCCTACTGTTCTCTCAGGGCAGCACTCGCCGCGCGGAATGGGCGAGCCGTGCGGACAGGTTTCGGGATGATGAAGGAAGATGCAAATCTTCTCGGTCACTTGCGGGCTGAGCGAGTGTTCGATTTTGCCGGCCTGCTCGTCCACCACATCGGCGGCAATTCCGAAGGTCTCAAAGAACAGGCGCTCGGAAAGGCGATGCCGCCGCAGCACGTGGCGGGCGCGCGCCTCACCGCGCGGAGCGAAGGAAAGGGCGGTGCCGTCGAGCTGAAGCAATCCTTCCTGCGCCATCAGCAAGAAGGTGGCCCGATTCGGCGCAAATTCCGGCAGGGCGTCAGGTTCCAGTACCTTCTTGCCGGTATCTTCCTGCGCGTGCCACACGGCCTTCAGCAGGTTATCCATCAACTCCTGTTCATGGGTGGGGAAAACGGAAACCTCGGTCAGGCGGCCGTGGTGCAGTTCGATGCGGCGCTCGGCCATGCGCCCGATTTCCGGGTCGTGCGTGACCAGCACGATGGTGTGGCCCGCGCGATGCAATTCCGCGAGCAGGCCCATCACCATGGTTTCATTCACCTCATCAAGATTGCCGGTGGGCTCGTCGGCCAGGATTACGTTGGGCTGGTTGATCAGCGCCCGCGCCACGCACACGCGCTGCTGCTCGCCGCCGGAAAGCTGCGAGGGCAAATGTTTGAGACGATCGCCCAACCCCACGCGGCCCAGCCCCTCCGCGGCTTCGCGCTCATCCGCCAGGCTGTGAAAGTATTGCGCCAGCATCACGTTCTCGACCGCCGTCAAGTAGGGAACCAGATGGAATTGCTGAAACACGAAGCCGATTTTTTCCGCGCGAAAGCGCGCCAGTTCGTTGCGGGAAAGAGCGGAGATATCCTGTCCGTCGAGCACGACGCGCCCAGAGGTTGGCGCATCGAGGCCGCCAAGGATATTCAGCAACGTGCTCTTGCCGGAACCGGAAGGGCCCATCACCGCGATCCACTCGCCCTTTTCCACCGTGAACGCAACGTGGTAGAGCGCATGGAGAGACGCGCCGTAGGTCTTGGTCAAACCTTCAATTTCAATGTAAGACAATTCTCGTCTCGTTTCCTGGGACCTGCCTTCCGCTTAGAGAATTGGTTCTCAATTGATCCTGGGTAACCCCCTCACCCGGCGCTTCGCGCCACCCTCTCCACCAAGGGGGCGAGGGTAGTAAGATCAAGTTACCGCTCCCCTCGCCCCCTTGGGGGAGAGGGGCGGGGGTGAGGGGTTTTACGGTCGAATAGGCAACAGCCTCCTTATCATCTCAGGGTGCAGTCGCTTCACTCGCCCTTCAAAACCAGCGTGGGTTGGATGGCACGCACGATGCGCACGGGCGCCTGCGCGGCAATCACGGCCAGCGTCACGGTCAAACCGCAAACCGCGGGAAGCGTCCACACATTCACGTTGAGCGCGACGCCGAACAGCCGCTCGGCCAAGCCACGCGCCACCCATGCGCCCACGCCATATCCCACGCCGCCGCCGAGCAATCCCAGACTGGCCCCTTCCATGATGAAAAGCCGCATCAGCACTGCGTCGGCTGCGCCCAGAGCCTTCATGACGCCAATGTCCTTGCGGCGCTCCAGCACGATGGCCGTCATCGTGGCCATAACGCAAAGAGCGATAATAACCAGAATCAGGATGGTGAGGGAAAGCAGAAGCCAGCGAATGGTACCCAGGACTTTCCCTTCGGAGTAAACAATCTGTCGAATGGGGTGAACCTCCAGGCCGGGCAGAAGACCGGCAAGCCGCTGGATGGCGCTTTCCACATCGCGGGTTTCGCCGGGAATGCTGAGCTCAACTAAAGTGACCTTGCCCCTCAATTCCAAAAAGGATTGCAGTGCGGCGAGGGGAATAAAAACCTGGTCGTCTTCCGAAGCGCCGGTGGTGAGGACGGTCGCAACGCGATAAGCCATGAATCGCGAGTGCCTAGCTGTATCCGCCCCCCCGACGCGATGAATCTGAAGGGAATCACCTGGGCGCACATGCAGACGAGCCGCCAAATTTGAGCCCACAGCGCACTCGCCGGGTGGCAGGTCAGCGGAAACCGCTTCACCCGATTCGCGCCAGCCGGGGTTTAAACGACGCAGCGCGCCGAACTCTGCTCCCGCCGCTACCACGTTGGCGAATTCCGGCAAGGGAGGCTTGGCGGGGTGGGGCGACACTTGAACTGCACCGTAGAGAATGGGCGCGAACGATGTGGCCGGCGTCTCGGGAGTGAACCGGGCAAGTGGCTCGATGGCAGTCTCCTCCACCATGGTGCTGTTCGCGACGCTGCCATCAGTTCGCGCGGAAGCGGGGGCAATGACCACGTTGGCTCCGTAAGCGCGAAAATCCTCCGTCATCTTCCGGCGCACATCACCGTAGAGGTTCAAAAGGGTCGAGGTGATGGCCGCGCCCACTGCCAGCGACCCCAACGCCAGCGCGGCCTGTGAGCGCTTTAGCGAAATTGCCCGCCACCATAAGCGCCAGATCAATGAGGATCGGGAGATCCGGCGATCGGGTGATCGGGTGATCGGAGGATTTAATAATCCGTTCATCGGATCATTGGGCCATCGGGTCATTGAAAACCAACTTCGAGATTGCGACTCTGGTAGTAAGCCGGAGTGCTTCCAATTCGCTTTCGCTCTATTCGCGCAGCGCCAGCGAAGGGGAAATCTTCAGGGCGCGGCCCAGCGGCAGGGCGCTTCCCGCCAGTGTTACCAGCAGCGCTATGGCCAGACAGACAGGCAGCATCACCCAATGAACGCTCACCGCCGATCCAAAAACGGCCAGGGCCAGACGCCATGCCAGCAGACTGCCGGCGAAATATCCGGCCACGCCTGCGAGCACGCCGACGGCGCAGGCTTCCAACAGGAACACGGCCGCCACGCGGGCGTCCGTAGCGCCCAGCGCTTTGAACAGGCCGATCTCGGCGCGGCGCTCGAGAACGGTGGCCAGCATCATGGACGCCACCGCCAATCCCGCGGCCACCAGCGCCGCGACCACGAGCAGCGCCATCAGAACGCCGACGCGGTTCATAATCCGGCCTTCGGTTTCCGCCACGTGGTAAACGGGTTTGGCCTGCGCCTCGGGTATCGCTTGTTGGATTTGATAAGCAATGGAGCTGACGTAAGGCGTGCAATACCATCGATCGAATTCCGTCCCCGTGAGGCGCGAAACGTCGGAGCGGGCGAAGGCATCTTCAGGTTTGGTGAGGGCGCTGATTTCGATGCGCCGCACTTTGCCCTCGAGGCCGGCCCAGCGCTGCACGGAAGCGAGCGGCGCGAGCACCTCGTTGTCCTCGGGTCCGCCGGTTTCGAGAATTCCGCGAACGGTGAATTCCGCCGTTGACGAATACGCGGTCGCGGGGGATGTTGGCGCGTTGTCCTCGGCAGTCGCGACCAACGTCAACGATCGGCCGGGATGCAGATTCAGCCGCTCGGCAAGACGGCGGCCCACCAGTGCCCCTTTGGTGTCATCGTCTGCAGGCCACTGCCCCTTGATATTCCATGCCGGGTGCAGTTTCTCCAATCCGGTAACGAACATTTCGGTTTTGTCGACCATCAGAGCTTTTTCAAACCAACTTCCCATCACCACCACCGGCTGGCCATCGAGCGTCGCGGGGACGTAAATAAACGGCGCAAAGGCCACAATGTTGTTTCGCCAGAAAATCCTTTTCAGATTCACCAGCGCCGACTCCGGCAGGAAAGCTCCGGCGCCGGCAGGCCGGTAATCGATGCCGCCCACGGCCACGGGAAGGCCGTCGGCAGCCGGGGTGACGGACAGGTTCGCGCCGAAGGAGCGCAACTCGCGGCTCACCTTATCACCCACGTCGAGCGACAGCGTGGCAACGGCCGCGGTGACGGCCACGCCCAGGGCGACCACGAAAACGCTCAGCAGCTTGCGGCGCCGCTGGCGGGCGAGAGATTCCCAAACGATTTGGAAGATCATGCGACGCTCAGCGGAAATACCTGGCGGCTCCGGCCAGCGCCGTGGCGGCAATGTGCAGTTTGTCACCTTCAATCCGGTAGTCAATGTGAATGGGATTGCATCCCCCCGCCTGGCCGATGGTGGGGACGTAGATCACGGCGCCACAATTGCGGCAAATCACATTCTTGCCGTCCTGGTAGTAGCCCTGGTGCCCGCAAATCGTGCAGGCGTCGAGGCCCGCGCGCACCGTGCCGGAGGAATCAAGCATGACGATGATGCGAACTTCCGCGCCGCCCACATCAATCACAAAATGGTGCAAGTCATGGTCGGTAAGGACGCTGGTGGCAATCTGCGCCTCACCGTTCTGAATGCTCACGCGCTCGGGCGGGCTCATGGCGTGGGCGGTGCGGGAATAGATGAATTGCGCGCAAATCAGCACGATCACCAGCAAGCTGGCGGCGGTGGAGGCGAGTTTCCAAAAGCGGTCGCGCTGCTGAGCGGCCAGAAGCTTGCGGCGCTCGGGCGGCGATAATCGGACTGCCTCGCCGCCAGCCGCAAGGCCCGCCTGGATGCGCTGCGCGACGATCAGGAAAAGCGCCAGGGCCACGATGACGACAAAGAAAAAGGCGTCGTTGTTGACGATGGGGCCGATCAACGCCATTTCGCGCGGGCCGGAAGGCAACACCATGGCTTCCGAAAGTTCGTGCACGCCTGACACCAGGAGTTGCGCCGCCACCACAAACAGCACCATCGTCGTGACGGTGAAAAACTTTCGCAGGTCAACCTTCACGCTACCCTGGAAGAAGGCTACGCCCAATGCCACAGCGAGCACCAGGCCCAGCACTCCACCGATGAAGTTCAGCAGTTCGCTGGTGCGTAAAGAGACGGCGGCGAGGAATAGCACCGTCTCCGCGCCCTCCCGGAAGACCATGAGAAAAACGAAGAGAAAAAGGCCGGCGGCGGCGCTGCGGCTGGGCAGCGCGGAAAGCTGCGAGAGTCTGGATTCGATTTGGCCCTTCAGGCGCTTGCCCGTCCGCCACATCCAGTAGACCATGGAGGCGACGAAGACCGCGCCCGCCAACATGAGCCAACCTTCGTAGGCGTCCTCGACGATTTCGAAGTGATGAAGCAGATACGCAGCGCCGAGGCTCGCGGCAACGGCGGCGGCCAGCCCCCACCAGACGTGCCGGCTCCAGGCCTGGCGGCCGGTCTTCTTGAGATAGCCCAGAACGATGCCCAGAATGAGCGCGGCTTCCACGCCTTCACGAAGCGTAATAACCAGCGATTGGAACATGATAAATAGTTGAGCTTGGATCCCTGAAATAAGCAACGACTTACATCTTTGATCGTAGGATTATTCAGCCAATCTGTCAAATATGGACTGAAACATAAGGAGTTATCAAGAATCGGCCAGGAGTTAGTTGCATCTTGGTTGCAGTAATTAACAGGGTCAAGGGGTTGGGTGGGTTGTTGGAGGTGGGACGGTTGGGGCGGTGGGAGCATGAAAATGAAAGGTCTTGATGATCTTGTTGAAGATGGCTTCTTGAAACTGGGAGGACTCCGCCGAGGTAAGCCCGATAATGCCGAACACCATGTTGCCGTGAATGATGTGGACGGCCACGCCGTGCCACTCGGCGCCATCCAGGACTCCGGTAAAGGTGCGGCGGGTTGCCATCTGGCCATCGCACTCAAAGGCATCCTCGGAAACCCGGCGATACTCCTGGTAGGTCTGACGAAGGTTGGATTCCACTTCGTCGCTGCTCAGCTTGGGGGCGCCGCTCCAGACCTGGCGGTCGACGATCAGCAGCGTCCGCTCATCCTCCGTGCCCATGGCCATAATTCCGGAGCCGGTTTCCTTGGGCACTCCTTCGTAAATCTTCCAGTCGGGAGGCATGAACATGGAGAATTGGAAGGTATCGTTGAAATAAGTATTGCCGTCCACGTGCTCCTCGATGTGCGCGGGCATGGGCACATCCAGCGGGTGGCTCGCGGGCGGAGGCGGTGGCTCAGGGGGCTTTGGTGGTGCGGCCACCACCGGCGCTGGCGCGACGGGCTTGGCGGGCGTGGGGGCGGAAGGAGCTGAGCCAGGAGCCGCTTCCGGCGTTGCCGCAACTGGTGCCGGCGGCGGCGGCGCGACGGGCTTGGGTGGCGTGGAGGCAGGCGGCGCCGAAGCGGGAGCTGTCTCCGGTGCGGCCGCGACCTTGGCAGGCTTATCGCCGCTGGCCTTGGGGGCGGGGCGCTGAGGGGTTGGGGGATTGGTGGGCTCGGGCCTGGCCACCTGAATGGAAGCGACCTTGTCTTTGCGCACTAGCGCGATGCCGTACGCGGTCTCGACCCGGAACATGTCGTTTTCGTAGCCGACAATGGTCCCGACAATCTTCTGCCCGTCTTTCAGGAGGATTTCTTCGGCGCGAGTGGACGCCGGCGTGCCCATCAGGACGCCAATGGCTATCAAGCCTGCGGTGATGCGCCCAAGTTTCATGCGAGTTCGCTCGACTTCAGTATTTTCGCAGCACGCCGACCACCCGCCCCTGAATCTTCACATCGCGAGCGGGCACCATGATGGGATCCATTTGGGCGTTGGCGGGTTGCAGCCGCACTTTGCCGTTGGGTTCGCGGAAAAAGCGTTTGAGCGTGGCGTCGGTGCCTTCGATCAGCGCCACCACGATGTCGCCGTTGTCCGCGGTCTGCGCGCCTTCCACCAGGATGTAATCACCATTGCAGATGTGATCGTCGACCATGGATTCGCCCTTGACGCGCAGGACGAACAGGTTCCCCCGGCCGCCGGTAAAGTCGCCAAAGGAAAAAGTCTCGGCATTGGGAATGGCTTCCACGGGCTGGCCCGCGGCGATGCGGCCGAGCAGAGGGAATTCCATATTGCCCAGCACCTGCGAAGGCATAAGCGCGGCCACGGGTGTGATGGCGGCGTGACGGTCTCCGTCATCGGCTGCCGTCTTGCGCCTGCCGAAGGGGCGAACCGCGGTCTTCGCGAAGGGGACAGAAGTGGGAATAGCCACCACTTCCACCGAGCGGCTTTGGTTGTAACCGCGCCGGATGAATCCTTTCTTCTCCAGCGTCTGCATGTGCTTGTGAACGGTGGCGAGCGACGACAGGCCCAGGCCCGCGCCGATTTCTTCGAAGCTCGGCGAATAGCTGTGGCTGTTGATGAACTCCACCAGGAAATCAAAGACCTGCTTTTGCCGGCGCGTCAGTGCCATGGTGATATCTCCGGACCAAGAGAGTTGTCAGTCATCGGCTCTCGGTCTTCGGTTCTCAGATCAATCCTCGGAATCGTCAGTCAATGTTGGTCGAAAATTTCCTCTTCGGATGCGGCCTTCTAATCAAATTCAGTTCTGGGCGCCGACCACTGACCACCGACCCCTAATCCAATGCCAACGAACAGCCGATAGTTAATAGCTGAAAGCTGACCGCTGATAGCTGACAGCTAATCTAGATTTTAGGCGAATAAAAGGCGAATAGGCAAGGGGAAAAATGAGACTGATGCTCAAGAAATCGAGCACCCAATTTATGGCGCTGCCAGCATGGGCAGAAGAAGATTTAATTTCAATGAAATGTAATTGTCATATTCTTGTAATCATTTATTGAAACCGGGCCCTTGCTGCGCTAATCTCACGCATATGAGGCGGGGCATCATGTGCCACGCCTAAGCTGCCCGCCGGTAAGGGGGGGAGCACACCAATGAAGCATTGGCTGTCGATCATCCTGCTGCTGTTGCCCGTCGCGCCGCTCGTTGCCAAGGACCCGAAATTTCGGGGATACGTGCTGGATACGGCGGCCTTCGGAAAAATTCAATCCTACTGCTTTGACACGTACAACCTGCCACCGCGAGAGGTAAAGGTCATCCACGAATTCCTTGCGCGCGAAAGCAGACCCAACGGCCTCCTCGCCAAACTTCCCTGGCATCGGGCGGCGACATGTCAAGAAGGCCACCCGGATGCCATTGTACGCCCAGAGTTTCCGTCCGGCCGTTTTCCCAGTCTTTTCATGAATCGTGATATCAACGGAGTGCTTTTCGTGTTCAGAGCAGGCTCGCCCAGCCCCATCTATGAAACGCGGGAAGTGTTAATGACGTATACGTTCGACATCAGTAATGATGGGTTCGCCACTGAAGCTCTGGAACACGATGCGCTCTACTTCGTGGTTCAAATCCTCATTCGCGATTGGCAGAAACTGGCGGAAACCCTTCGCGCCGCATCTTACTGAGCGCAGCGAGAGGAACCGGGGCATCGTGCCATCGGATCATCGGTTGAACTCCGCGATTTCGGCAGGGTGGGTACAGACGTCTGTCTTTCTACGTCTGCGACCCTTCGAGGCATGTTGTTACGCATAGCCCTGGAGAGTGCCTTTCTGCTCGTGAGCCTTTCGGAGCAAGGGAATTCCACGACAATGAATAGGCAGGATGGCTGTGGCGGCCCACCAGGCTGATTGGTCATCTCGCGCCGATGCCAAACGCACTTCGTCAAGCGGGATGCGCATGCCGCTGATGAGATCGGTTTTCAGCCCTTAGTTCTCGGTTGTTGGGGACAGAGGGAATGACGTTGACAGCTCGCAGCCTGGACCTAACAGTAATTGCCAAATCCTGAGCCCCGAATTCCTAATTCCCAATAACAGACATTTCGCGCAGAGGTCACACCGGGAATCGAAGCAAATGCTTAGAGTGAATCTCCGGATAGCGCCGGGATAAACCGGCATGGAGTCGTGAATGAAAGAGTCATACAGGGAAGGCGTAGCGAGCCACCCTGGCCCCCAGCCCTGCGAGGGCGGTCGCGAGGCCGCACTTGAAGCGTGGG
>Ga0326727_10000680_pt1 | contig 136954 bp, 118 predicted proteins | sample MB2enrmetagenome_FD_207643 | JGI IMG/M metagenome (GOLD analysis project Ga0326727, IMG submission 207643) | Lab enriched peat soil microbial communities from McLean, Ithaca, NY, United States - MB29MY | ecosystem: Environmental > Terrestrial > Soil > Wetlands > Peat | place: USA: New York... | reverse complement strand
GAGCAGCGACCGATCCTTCGCGTCCACCCGACCCTCCAGCGACGGCGGCCAGCGGAGCCTCGCAAGCAGGGAAGGAGTCACGACGGGCGGCGCAGGCTCCGCAGCAGACGGCCCGGGACCCCTCGTCGTCTGCTCTCACCCCTCTATGGTGACATGTCCCTATTGTCCTCTTTCCGGTGGGCCGAAAGGGCACCGGCAGCAGGTCTGGACACGGAGGAAAGGTGAGCCAAACCGAGCCATTCGAGGCGTGTAGGACAAAACGACGAGCAATGGCCTATTTGTTGCTCATGTCGGGCGGAAATGTCACCGAGGCGAGGGCTCTACCTTCATCGTCCAGGGCACGGGCTCGGCCCCCGGGCGCCCGCCACAGGCTCAGATCAGCGGCTGGACGGGGCGTCCGAGCTCCTCGAGGACCCGCCCGCGAAGCTGCTCGGCGGTGAACGGCTTGGCGACCAAAGTCCCCCGCGGCAGCCCGTACTGCGCCAGCACTCCCGGTCCATAGCCCGACATGAACAGGAGCCGGATCCACGGCTGCAGGGCCCTCGCCCTCTCCGAGAGCTCGTAGCCGTCACCGTCGGGGAGCACGACGTCGCTCAGCAGCAGGTCGACGCGTCGCTCCGGCGTCGCCAGGACCGCCTCGGCTTCCTGCACCGACGCGGCCTCGAGGACGAGAGAGCCACGGAGGATGCGCCGGATGACGCGCCGGATGAGCGGGTCGTCGTCGACGACCAGGAACGTGGAGGTGGGAGCCGCCGCCGGGCTGTCGATGACCACGTCGGGAACATACCCGAGCCCAACCGGACGGTCAGCCCCCCCCTTGCTCGGACATGAGGGCGACGTACCGGACGATGGAGTCCCGCACGGGCTGGGGAAGGTCGCGGAACTCGATACCGATGGCGTTGAGGCCCTGCCGGTCGACGCCGCGTGCCCCGCGCACCCAGCGCACGTCTGCCTCGACCGACACGACCTTGCCCTCCATGGGCAACGCGAAGCGCACCGAGACGCGCTGCCCGGGTGCGCACACCGCCAGGGTGAGGACCAGGAGCCCTCCCTCCGAGATGTCCTCCGAACGCCCGTCCACGACCCCTCCCTGGACCAGGATGCGTACGGGGGTGTTGTAGGGCGCGCGGGCGGCGCGGCGCTGCTCGACGGGGGACGGCTTGGCCGCGGGGGCTGGCGGCGGAGCCAGGAGCGCGGTGTGTCGGCTCGCGTCGGGCGCGGCGTGCGCGATGGCCGCCGCCAGGTCGCGGGCGCTGGTGAAGCGGGCCGCGCGTGACCGGGAGATGGCCTGGTCGACGACGTGAGCGAGCGCCTCGGGGACGTCGGGGGCCCGGGAGCGAAGGGGAGGTGCAGGGGCAGTGCCGGCCGCGCCGAGCAAGATCTTCGAGTAGTTGCCCTCGTGGGGGACCGTCCCGGAGAGACACTCGAACAGGGTCACCCCGAGGCTGTAGATGTCGGCGCGGGGATCGATCTCGCCCTCCGCGAGCAGCTGCTCCGGCGCCATGTACGCGGGGGTGCCGATGATGGCCCCGGACTGGGTGAGCTTGTCGTCGGGGGCCGGATCGAGGAGCTTGGCGATCCCGAAATCGAGGAGCTTGATGACCTCGGCCCCGGACGCGCTCCGCAGGACGAGGATGTTGCCGGGCTTCACGTCGCGGTGGACCACGCCCGCGCGGTGCACGGCGTCGAGCGCGTCGCAGAGCTGGAGGCCCAGGCCCACGGTGTCGACCACCGGGAGCTTGGTGCGCGCCGCGAGCAACCCTTCGAGCGTGCGGCCTTCGAGCATCTCCATGACCAGGTAGGAGTAGCCCTCGAGCGTGAGCCCGCCGTCGAGCACCTCCACGACCCCGGGGTGGTGGATGGAAGCGAGCGCCCGGCCTTCCCGCTCCAGCCGGGCGCGCAGCTCCGCGTGATCCTTGCGGCGCGCCTGGGGGAGCAACATCTTCACCGCGACGAAGCGCCCGGTGAAGAGATGCCTGGCCTCGTAGACGACCCCGGCGGCCCCGCGTCCGAGGTCGCGCAGGAGCTGGTACCGGCCGTCGAGCACGTCGCCGACGTCCAGCACCGTCGTGTGCGCGGCCGTGCCCGTCGTCATCTGCCTCCACCTGCGAACGCCGCCGCGCCGACGGCCGGAAAGGGCGGGCCCGGCTTCGCGAAGAGGTAGCCCTGGAGCAGCTCGCACCCGAAGCCGACCACGCTGTCGCGCTCCTCCGCGATCTCCACGCCCTCGGCCACGACCAGCATCTTCATGTCCTTGCAGAGCGAGGTCATGGAGGCGATGAGCCGCTGGCGGACATCGGACCGGTGGACGTCGCGCACCAGGGACATGTCGAGCTTCACGATCTCCGGCTGCAGCGCCGCGAAGCTCGACAGACCGGCATAGCCCGCCCCCAGATCGTCGATGGCGATGCGGAACCCTTGCTCGCGCAGCATCGCGACGCGGGCGTGGATGTCCTTGATGTCGTCGATGGTCGAGCGCTCGGTGATCTCGAGCACGACGCGCTCGGCAAATAGGCCGAGGGGCGCGCTCGACTCGAAGAGCTGGGGATCGAGCAGATCGTGCGGGTGGAGGTTGACGAAGAGCAAGGTGTCGCTCGGCGCCCCCGCGAACGCTTCGGCCGTGAGCCGCCGCATGTGTCGCCCCAGCGCGTGCACGAGGTCGAGGCGCTCGGCGGCCGCGAGGATCGCACCCGGGTGCGGAAGAGAGGGCTCCCGCGCGCGCATGAGCGCCTCGTAGCCGAACAGACGCTGGTGACGCGTGTCGACGATGGGCTGAAACGCGACCCACATCGTCTCGAGGGCGCGGTCGAAGCAGGCCTGGAGGCCCGCGCGATCGCCCGCCACCACCTCTTCTCCGCCTGCCAGGCGCAACGCATCGCGCTTGAGCTGGGCCATGCGATGGAGCGTCGAGGCCCGCCGCACGGTGCCGACGAGGAGCTCACTGGCCACCGGCTTCTGCAGGTACTGCAGCGCTCCCAGCGAGATGGCCTCCATGGCGGTCTCGAGGGTGGGATTGCCGGTCATGAGGACGACCGGCACGTCGAGGTCGCGCGCGCGCACGCCACGCAGGAGGTCCACGCCGGACATGCCGGGCATCTGGATGTCGCTGACGATGACGTCGAAGGAGCGGCGCTCGAGCTCGTGGAGGGCGGCCGCGCCGTCCACCGCGAGGACCACCTCGAAGCCTGCGGTGCTCAGCACGCGCTGGAACGCGCGTGCCAGCGCAGCGTCGTCATCCACGACCAGGATCGGCCGCGCGCCCGTCGCGTAGCTAGTTGATGCCATTGCGCCCCTGCACCATTAGACTGGCACTCGCGTCCAGACACAACCCTCGGCGCATACTCCTTTTGGATGAGTGCCACGCCCCCCAGAAACCAGGAGAAGCGAACTCCGGAATCTGCTGAAGAAGCAGACCCGGCGCCGGATTCGTCACTTTCACCCGGTGCAAGCGCCAGGAGCCTCGCACACGTGCTCGGCGATCCGCTCGCCGCCCTCCTGACCCACCTCGACCGCCTCGCGCAGGCCATGGACGTGGAGCCATCCAAGCCCACCGTCCGAGCGGACGACATTCGCCAGTTGGTCCGGGTGGCGACGGAGAGCGCGGAGCGGCTCCGTGCGCTCGTGACGCACCCGCAGAGGGCCCCGGTCGCGAGTCACGTAGCGGCCGGCGAGCCGCTCGCAGCCCCAAGCCACCAGGCGAGGGTGCTGGTGGTGGACGACGACCCCACCATTGGAAACGCCCTGGCCCGGGCTCTCCGGGGATACGAGGTGGTCGTGGTCGAGAGCGCCAGGGCGGCCCTCGACCGGGTGGTCGCCGGAGATCGGTTCGAGCTCGTCCTGTGCGATCTGATGATGCCCGACATGAGCGGGATGGACCTGTACGAGGAGGTGGTCCGGCTCGTTCCGGAGCAGGCCCGGAGGTTCGTGTTCGTCACCGGAGGAGCCGTGACGACCCGCGCCCGCGACTTCGTGAGGACGGTCCCGAACCTCGTCCTCACCAAGCCGTTCGACCTCCGCAAGATCCGCGAGCTGGTCCGCGACCGGGGCCAGCGCTCCGATCGCGTGGTGCTCGTCGTGGACGACGACGAGGTCGCTCGCATGCTGATCGTCCGCTGGCTCACCGGCGCAAAGTTCACGTGCATCGAGCACGCGTCCGGCGGAGCCGCCATCCAGGCACTCCTGGCCCATCCCGACGCCGTCGACGCGGTCGTGCTCGACGTGATGATGCCGGAGCTCGACGGCTTCGACGTGCTGGCTGCCCTGAAGGCGGATCCCGGCACGGCCCACATCCCCGTCGTGATGCTGACGGCCCACGCGGTCGGAGAGGCGGAGGTCGCGCGCGGGATCGACGCGGGCGCGTCGTATTACCTGACCAAGCCGTTCCAGGGGCCCGTCCTCGTGGCGCAGGTGCGCGCCGCCTGCGAGCGCTCCGACGCGGAGCGGGAGCTGCGCACGCGCCTCCAGTTCGCCGAGCAGCACGCCACGACCGACGCCCTCACGGGGCTGATGAACCGGCGCGCGTTCGAGGGCCGCCTCGCCGAGGGCATGGCGAACGCGAGCCGGCACCGGGAGCCTTTCGCCCTGGTGATGCTCGACCTCGACCACTTCAAGCAGATCAACGACACCTTCGGGCACGAAGGGGGCGACCGCATGCTCCTCTACTTCGCGCGGGCCCTGCGCCGCGCCATTCGCGTCGGCGACCAGGCCTTTCGCTACGGCGGGGAGGAGTTCGCCCTCCTCCTGCCGAAGTGCGACGCCCAGGGCGCGATGCGCGTGGTGTCGCGGGTGCAGCTCGATCTGCGTGCGCGGCCTGTCTCGGTGGTCGAAGGAAGCCCGGTCGTGGTCCGGTTCAGCGCCGGGATCGCGGCGGCAGAAGCGGCGAACGGCTTCCGCGTCGAAGAGCTCGTGTCCCGCGCCGACGCGGCGCTCTACAGAGCCAAGAACAGCGGTCGTGATTGCATCGAGCTCGGAGAGTGATCTAAGAAACCAGGATGGGGGGCGAGAGACGCGATGAGGCCGTTCCGGCCGGCGTCGCCGACCAGATCTTCGCCGGCGAGGGCGAGATGGCGTCGCTCATTCGCGCCACGGACTGGTCGAAGACCCCCATTGGTGCCGTCGAGTCGTGGCCGCAGAGCCTCCGCACCGCCGTGAGCATCTGCCTCGGCTCGCGACACCCCATCGTCCTCTGGTGGGGGCCCGAGCGGTGGATGTTCTACAACGACGCCTACCGGCCGATGCTCGGGCAGAGCAAGCACCCCCAGTTCCTGGGGCGCTCCGGTCAGGAATGCTGGGCGGAGATATGGGACGTCATCGGCCCGATGATGGACCACGTCCTCGCGACCGGGCAGGCCACGTGGTCGGAGGACCTGTTCCTGCTGATGCTGCGGGACGGCTATCCGGAGGAGACGTACTTCACGTTCTCCTACAGCCCGATCCGCGACGAAGCGGGGCGGACCAGCGGCGTCTTCAACGCGTGCACCGAGAGCACCGGCCGCGTCCTCGACAAGCGGCGGCTGAGGACGCTGCGCGAGATGGCGGTCGAGGCGCGGAGCGCCGAAGAGGCGGCGCGGCTCTGTGCCGAGATCCTGGGGCGCAACTCGAAGGACATCCCCTTCGCGCTCATCTACTGCCTCGACGGCGACGGCGAGCAGCTCCACCTCGCAGGCAGCGCGGGCCTGGAACCCGGAACGCCTGCCAGCCCGCGGATCGTGGACGTGGTGGATGGGGACGACACCGGATGGCCGTTCGCTCGTGTCGTCACCGACGGACGCGCCCAGCGGGTCGCGAACCTCGCCTCCCGCTTCGACTGTCTCCCGCGGGAGCCCTGGGACGAGCCGGCACACCAGGCGATGGTGCTCCCCATCGCGCGCGCCGGGCTCCCGCGGCCTGCGGGAGTGCTGGTGCTCGGCATCAGCCCTCGCCGGGCCTTCGACGACGACTACAGGGGGTTCTTCGATCTCGTCGCGGGGCACGTGGCGACCGCGATCTCCAGCGCCCGCGCCTACGAAGAGGAGCGGGAGCGCGCGGAGAGGCTCGCCGAGCTGGATCGCGCGAAGACCGCCTTCTTCAGCAACGTGAGCCACGAGTTCCGCACGCCGCTGACGCTCATCCTCGGGCCCATCGAGGACGCGCTCGAGCGTGGGACCCTGGACGGGGAGAACTTCGCGGCCGTTCACCGGAACGCCCGCCGGCTCCTGCGCCTGGTGAACACCCTGCTCGACTTCTCGCGCATCGAGGCGGGCCGCCTCCAGTGCTCGTTCGAGCCGACCGACCTGTCCATCCTCACCGCTGGCCTGGCGGGGTCCTTCCAGTCCCTCGTCGAGCCCGCGGGGTTGAAGCTCGTCGTGGACTGCCCTCCCCTCCCGGAGCCCGTCTACGTCGATCGCGGTCACTGGGAGAAGATCGTCCTCAACCTCGTTTCGAACGCCTTCAAGTTCACGTTCGAGGGCGAGATCGCGGTGCGCCTGCGCCAGCACGAGGGGTACGCCCAGCTGCTCGTGAGCGACACCGGCAGCGGCATCCCGGAGCACGAGCTGGCGCGCGTCTTCGAGCGCTTCCATCGCGTCGAGGGGGCGCGCGGCCGCAGCTTCGAGGGGACGGGCATCGGGCTCGCGCTCGTGCACGAGCTGGTCAAGCTGCACGGCGGGACGGTGCGGGTCGACAGCGCCGTGGGCGCGGGCAGCACCTTCACGGTGTCGATTCCCGTCGGGAGCGCGCACCTGCCGCAGGACCAGGTCCGTCACGGATCCGATGGCGCCGGGTTCCGGTCTGCTTTCCTCGACGCGGCGCCGTGGGCCCCGGACGACGGCCAGACTGCCGACGAGGCGTCCTCCCCGCCAGCGGCAGGCCGGACGGCCGCGGAGAAGTCCCGGATTCTCGTCGCGGACGACAACGCGGACATGCGCGAGTACCTCGTACGCTTGCTCAGCCCTCACTGGACCGTCGAGGCGGTCAGTGACGGAGAGGCTGCGCTCGCCCTGGCCAGAAGGGCGCCGCCGGATCTGGTGCTGAGCGACGTGATGATGCCCCGCATGGACGGCTTCGAGCTGCTGCGCGCACTCCGTGCCTCCCCGGCGACGCGCGGGATCTCGGTGATCCTCCTGTCGGCGCGCGCCGGCGAGGAGGCGGTCGTCCAGGGTCTCGAGACGGGCGCGGACGACTACCTGCTCAAGCCGTTCTCGACGCGCGAGCTCCTCACCCGGGTCCGTTCGCACCTGGAGGCGCAGCGCGGGAGGACGAGCGCCCTGCGCGCGAGCGAGACGCGCTTCAGGCGGCTCGCCGAGTCAGGCATCATCGGCGTCACGGTCGCCGATGCGTCCGGCGCCATCCTCGAGGCGAACGACACCTTCCTCGGCACGGTCGGCTACTCGCGCGAGGACCTGCTGGCGGGCAAGCTGCACTGGGGGAGGTTGACGTCGGCGAGCGGCCGGGAGCTCGATGCCGGACGACCGCTGGAGACCGAGTGCCACCGCAAGGACGGGAGCCCCATCCCCGTCCTGGTCGCCTTCGCGCCGCTCGAGGGCGGCGAGCGCATCTCCATCTCCCTCGACCTCTCGGAGCGGAAGCGCCTCGAGGAGCAGTTCCGTCAGGCGCAGAAGATGGAGGCCGTGGGCCGTCTCGCGGGCGGCCTGGCGCACGACTTCAACAACGTACTGTCCGTGATCTTGAGCTACGCCGACATCATCCTCGGCGACCTCGCCCCCGAGGAGCCGCTCCGCGCCGACATCCACGAGATCAGGACCGCCGGGCTACGCGCGACGGACCTGACCAGGCAACTGCTCGCGTTCAGCCGGCAGCAGGTCCTGGAGGCCAGGGTGCTGGATCTGAACCAGATCGTCGGCGGCATCGAGAAGATGCTGCGTCGCCTGCTCGGCGCCGACATCAAGCTGACCACGCTGACGGCGCCCGGCCTCTGGAGGATCAAGGCCGACGCGGGCCAGATCGAGCAGATCGTGATGAACTTCGCCGTCAACGCGCGCGATGCCATGCCCCAGGGTGGCCAGCTCACGATCGAGACCGCGAACGTCGAGCTCGACGACGACTACTGCAGTGCCCACCACGACGTCTCGCCGGGCGAGTACGTGCTGCTCGCGGTGAGCGACACCGGGACCGGGATGGACCGGGACACGCTGGCGCGGATCTTCGAGCCCTTCTTCACGACCAAGGAGAAGGGCAAGGGGACCGGCCTCGGCCTGGCGACCGTGTTCGGCATCGTCAAGCAGAGCGGGGGCCACGTCTGGGTCTACAGCGAGCCGGGCAACGGGACGACCTTCAAGGTCTACCTCCCGAAGGTGAGCGGGCCCCTGGCCATGCGGCCGTCCGATCGTCCTGTGCCCGAGTCGGGTCGCGGCACGGAGACGATACTGCTCGTCGAGGACGACGAGCAGGTCCGCGCTCTGGCCCGCAGCATTCTCCGGCGGAGTGGGTACGTCGTGCTGGAGGCCCCGAACGGTGGGGAGGCCCTGCTCATCTGCGAGCAGCACGGGTCGAAGATCCACCTCCTGCTCACGGACGTCGTCTTGCCGCGCATGAGCGGCCGGCAGCTCGCCCAGCGCGTCGCCACGATGCGGCCCGAGACGAAGGTGCTCTTCATGTCCGGCTACACCGACGACGCCGTTCTCCAGCACGGCGTCCTCGACTCCGACGTCGCGTACCTCCAGAAGCCGCTCACGCCCGCCGCGCTCACGCGCAAGGTGCGCGAGGTGCTCCAGGGAGGAGGCGGGTAGCGCTCAAGGAGGCGAAGTCACGACGCGGTTCCGTCCCCCCTGCTTGGCGACGTAGAGGCAGCGATCGGCGGCCTCGACCAGCCCGTCGGCCGTGGGGGCGCCCAGGTCGAGCGTGGCCACCCCGAGGCTGATGGTCACGGCCATGCGCTGCCCCGCGTGCTCGAAGGCCGTCGCCTCCACCGTCCGGCGGACGCGCTCCGCACAGTCCTTCGCACCGCTCAGCGGGATGTCGCGCAGGAGGATCGCGAACTCCTCGCCGCCGACGCGGGCGACGATGTCCTCCCTGCGCAAGCAGCCCGCCACCACCTCGCCGATGCGCCGGAGCACGCGATCGCCCGCCGGGTGACCGAAGGTGTCGTTGATGCGCTTGAAGTGGTCGACGTCGAAGGCCACCAGGCAGAGCGGGCGCCGGTGCCGCTGCGCGAACGCGATCTCGCGCTCCAGCGACTCGGTGAAGGCTCGCCGGTTCGCCAGCTGGGTGAGCGGATCGCGGGTCGCCGACTGGTAGAGGTTCTGCTGGAGCGCCTCCTCCGGCGCATCGAGGTACGACAGCTTGAGGATGGTGGTCTCCCCGATCTGGATCTTGTCGCCGTCCCGGAGGGCCTGGGAGGTCACACGGACGCCGTTGACGAAGGTGCCGTTGCGCGAGCCGAGGTCCACGACCTGCGTGCGACCGTCGGGCAATGGCTCCAGTCGTGCGTGCCTGCGCGACACCCCGTCCTCCTCGATCTGCAGGCTCACGTCCGACGCCCGGCCGATGAAGAACGGCCCCTCGACCCTGTACATCCGGCCCACGTTCGCCACGCCCGCGACGACCACGACCCAGGGCCGCTCGGCCTTGCTCTGACGGGCTTCCGCCAGCTCCGGGCGGCTGGTGACCTTCGTGTCCTCGTCGAACTCTCGAGACGGCGGCATTCGGTCGCTCCCGGTGGGCACTCAAACCCTGGCGCACGTCACGTGGATGCTGGCCCCGTCGCGTCCTCCGGTTCGTCCTCGTCGTCTCCGACGGGCAGCGGATGCCGCAGGACCATGAAGGCCTCGATGCTCTTGCGCGCCGCCGCGGGCAGGTCGAGAAACCTCACCCCCACGCCGACCGGTCGATCCCCGTCGCTCAGCGCCCACATGACCTCGCAGTCGACCCGCAGGTGCTTCTTCAGGAACGTCAGGTCGACCACGAGCCGCGTCCCGATGGGGAGCATCGCCTCGGCCTCGATGAACAGACCGCCGACGGAGATGTCGCGGATACGCGCCGAATAGAAGTTGTGTCCCGAGGTGAAGTCGACGGCCACCGCGATGGAGAGCCTGGGGTGCGCGCGACGATCCTTGTTCTCCATGCCCTTCCCCTCTTTGCCGAGTATCGCAGAGGCCGATCCTCGACGCCACGGTCGTGTATGCGAGCTTCGTGCTAGCGTCGTGGACGTGGCGGGGCACGTGAAGACCGAGGACTCCGACCAGGTGCTCAGGGCATCGGAGGCCCGCTACCGGACTCTCTTCGAGGAGAGCTCGGATGGGATCATCATCGCCGATCTCGAGACCCGGACGGTGCAGCACGCCAACCCGGCGGCCGTCAGGATGCTTGGTCATGAATCCGACTCTGACCTCCGCGGCCTGGGGGTGACGGACCTGCACCCGCGCGAAGTGCTGCCGTCCGTCGTGGCGCGGCTCGAGACCCTGAGTCGCGGCGAGCGCGCCGCAGGACGGAACATCCCTTTTCTGAGGAAGGACGGCACGGTCGTCCACGTGGACATGAGCGCGGCCATCATCACCATGGACGGTCGGACCATGGTCGTGGGGTTCCTCCGGGACGCCACGGAGCTCGAACGCGCCGAGATGGAGCGAGCGCGGCTGGCGACGGCCATCGAGCAGGCTGCCGAGGCCGTGGTCATCACCGATGTTCAGGGCGCGATCTCGTACGTCAATCCGGCGTTCGAGACCGTGACGGGCTACTCGCGGGCCGAGGTCATCGGCCGCAATCCCCGCGTGCTCAAGAGCGGCGCGCAGGACGAGGCCTTCTACCGCGGGCTCTGGGCGACGATCACCGGCGGCAACACGTGGCGCGGGAAGCTGGTCAACAAGAAGAAGAACGGCACCCTCTACACCGAAGAAGCCACCATCTCGCCGGTGCGCGACGCTGCCGGGACCATCACCAGCTACGTGGCCGTGAAGCGGGACATCACGGCGACGCTCGCCCTGGAAGCGCAGTTCCTCCAGGCGCAGAAGATGGAGGCCGTGGGCCGGCTGGCAGGGGGCGTCGCCCACGACTTCAACAACGTGCTGTCTGTCATCCTCAGCTACGCGGAGATGATCGGCAGCGAGCTGCAGCCCGATGAGCCCGTCCGCGCCGACGTCGAGGAGATCCGGACGGCGGCCCTGCGGGCGGCGGGTCTGTCCAGGCAACTCCTCGCGTTCAGCCGGCGGCAGGTGTTCCAGAAGAAGGTGCTCGACGTGCGCCAGGTGCTCGTCGGCATGGAGAAGATGCTCGTCCGCCTGCTCGGCGCGGACATCCATCTGACGATGGTCCCCGCGCCCGGCCTCTGGAACATCGAGGCCGATCCGGCTCAGGTCGAGCAGATCATCATGAACCTGGCGGTCAACGCGCGCGACGCCATGCCCCACGGTGGCCACCTGACCATCGAGATGGCCAACGTCGAGCTGGACGAGGACTATGCGAGCGTCCACGCGGACGTCCGCGCCGGCCCCTTCGTCCAGATCGCCGTGAGCGACACGGGCACCGGGATGGACCAGGAGATCCAGGCGCGGATCTTCGAGCCCTTTTTCACCACGAAGGCGAAGGGAAAGGGGACCGGGCTCGGCCTCGCGACGGTCTTCGGCATCGTCAAGCAGAGCGGCGGGCACATCTGGGTCTACAGCGAGCCGGGCAAGGGCTCGTCGTTCAAGCTCCATTTCCCCAAGGCGGGTGCCGCTGCCGCGACGCGTTCCTGGGCTCCGGTCGTGCAGGACGTCGAACGCGGCAACGAGACGATCCTGCTGGTCGAGGACGAGGACCAGGTGCGCTCCCTGGCCCGCAGGATCCTCCAGCGGCACGGCTACGTGGTCCTGGACGCGTCGAACGGCGGGGAGGCCCTCCTCATCTGCGAGCAGCACCAGGCGAAGATCCATCTCCTGCTGACCGACGTCGTGCTTCCCCGGATGAACGGGCGGCAGCTCGCCGAGCGGCTCGCGAGCCTGCGGCCGGAGATGAAGACACTGTTCATGTCGGGCTACGCGGACGACGCCATCCTTCAGCACGGCATCCTCGACTCGGACGTCGCGTTCCTTCAGAAGCCGTTCACCCCGGGCTCGCTGACGCGGAAGGTGGGGGAGGTCCTTCGCGAGGAAACGCGGGCTGGTGGCTGACTCTCACCCGGGCTCGCGCAGCTCGACGGCCTTCAGCAGCACGAGCTCGCCGAGGATCTCGAGGGTCTCGTCCTCACGCATGCCGCTGATGTCGAGCAGCATCTCCACCGTGCACTGTCCGTCGATGAGCGACACCACGAAGCCCGCGCGGGCGTGGAGCGGCAGCTTCTGCAGCTCGTCGCAGGTCACGACCAGCCACGGCACGGCGGTGAGCGACACGAGCGGCCGGATGTCGCTGCTCGCGGCCTCGAACTGGCGCTCGCTGTCGCGCGCGGCTTGACTGAGATCGACGGGAATCGTCGGACGCCTGCTGTTCACCTCGGGCCTGCAGGCATCGTACAACGACGAGCCCGTCACCGGCACGCTTCGAGACGCTTCGCCGTCAAACTCCAGCTCTCCAGCCCAGTCGTGGTCACCGATCTCCGATAGGCGGATCAAGAAAGCTTCGATAGAGTCGCTCGCTGCCCGTCCTGCGCTCCTTACGACCCGTGCGGCGGCGGCGCCGAGCACGTCGAGCGGCTCATCCCCTGCTCATGGCCCCGCGGCAGGCTGCTCTACTTCGGCGTGACCTTCAGGATCGAGCCGCTGTTGTTCCCGGTGGTCGCCCAGTACACGCTCGTCCCGTCGACCGCGATGGCCGTGGGCTCGTACCGGCTCTCGTCGCCCGTCGCCGGCGACGCGAGGGTGGTTGGCGTTCCGCCGCCGATGGGCGCCGAGATGACGTACCCGTTGCCGTAGTTGACCCAGTAGACGTTGTTCGCGTCGACCGCGAGCGCGACGGGATCGCCCACGGTCAGATCGGTCAGGCCCGTACCCACGGCGAGCGTGACGACCGTGCCGCCGCTCAGCGGGACCTGCTTCACCGCGCCGGCAGGCTCTCCGCCATCCGGGGCCTGGTCGTTGCCGTCCACCCAGTAGACGTTGTTCGCGTCGATCGTGAGGACGCTCGGCTCGGCCGTCAGCGTGGCGACCGTGGTGGCCGTTCCGCCGGCGAGCGGCACCTTCTTGATCGCGCCGATGGGGCTGGGGCTGTTGAAGTCCCAGTAGGCGTCGGTCGCGTTGACGGCGATGCTGGCGTAGTCGGCCGTGGTCGAGCCCGTGAAGAGCGTCGTGAACGTCCCGCCGCTCGTGGACAGCTTGACGACCCGGCTGCTGCCGCCATCGACCCAGTAGAGCTCGTCGCCCTGTATCGCGAGGGCCCCGGCCCGGCCTGGAACATTGGGGTTGGTAGAGGAGAGCGTGTAGAGCGTGGTGACATTGCCCCCGCCGATCGGCACCTTGAGGAGGGTGTCCCCGGTGAGGTCCGAGAAGTAGACGCTGGTCGAGTCGATCACCATGGCCGCCGGGTTGACGCCGGAGGCGAGCGTGGTGACCGTCCCGCCGGCCTTCGGCACCATCAGCACCACGCCAGTCGTGTCCTGGCCGACGGCAGCGCCGGTCCAGTAGACGTTGGTCGCATCGACCGCCATGGCGACGGGCGTGTTGCTCAGGTTCGAGGCGAGCGTCGTCACGACGCCTCCGCCCGGCCCGCCGTCGCCGGCGCTCCCCGAGGAGCTTCCGGAGCTGCTCCCGCTCGAGCTGCCAGCCCCGCTCGACGAGGACGCGCCGCCGCTGGAGCCGCCGCTGCTCGAACCGGAGCCGCTGCTGGAGCTCACGCCACCGTCGGACTTGGATGCCGAAGGGCTCGAGGAGGAGCAGGCCTCGATGACGACCCCCGCGGCCATCGCGCAGAGGAGCCCCCAGGACCTCACGGAAGCCGTCGACGGCATGTTCGGTTCGCCCCTTCTGCCGCGCTCAGGACGCGGCACAGGCCTCTCAGGAGGCGCCCTTTCGCGCCGCGCGTCAAGCCCGTCCCTACTTCCGGCTGTTGGCGATGGCGAGCTCCCGGTAGACGTGCGCGCCGACGTCCGGGTTGTCGTCCACGAGGCGCTGGAGGATGTCCGCCGCGATCCCGACATAGCGCCTGCGGGCGGGATCGGTCCCCGCCACGATGAGCAGCTGCGCGGCGCGCGACGCCCGCACTTCCCAGAAGTCGCTCCAGACGATGTCCTCCCACGAGCCCGGCGGGTGCGCCTGACCGGTGAAGTCGATGCGGGGCAGCGCGGCCTCGCTCTCGCGAAGCCACGCGTCCAGGTTCACCGCGTCCGTGCCGCGGTGTGCGATCTCGCACAGTCCGAAGGGCCACCTGCCGTAGCTCGCGTCCGCGCTGGCATCGCCCGGCACCAGTCCACCGCAGACGAGGACGGGCCGCGACCCGACGTTGGCGTCGAAGAGCTGCTTCAGAGAGACGCTGTCGGGCGCGCCCGGCGCGTACCGCGGGCCCGGGATCGCGATTTCCGGGTGGGCCTCGACGACGAGCGGCCTGTACCAGGCGTTTCCGAGCAGCTCTTGATCGACCACGCGCACGTCCGGCCGCGCACCCTCGGTCGTCTGGAGATAGCGGATCGTGTTCGTGATCAGATCGCCCTTCGTGAGGAGCAGGGCCCCGGACGGAGCGGCCCGCAGCATCTCGGCGCCGTAGCTTCGAACGACCGTGCTTTCGCGCCGGTCCATGGCGGGAAAGCGTGTGGCCGCCGGGACGACGGCGAGCATCGCCGCCACGGAGAGGGAGCCCCACCGCGGGACGTGGCGCTCCATCCAGGCGACGGCGCATCCACAGGCGACGAAGACGTACACGCCGGGCTGTTGCCAGAAGCGGGCGACGATCCCCCGGTGGAGCGCGTCGCTGACGGGCAGGTTGCCGAGGACGCACATCGTTCCGACGGCCAGGACGGGCGCCGCCACGAACACGACGCCGAGGCGGCTCTTGCCCGATGTCCGGAGGCAAACGAGCGTGCCGACTCCGGCGAGCGGCAGTCCCCACCACCCGATCTGCTCGAGCACGTCGCGCGCCCAGGCGCCCAGCGTCTGGAGCCTGTCCGGCGCGCCCGCGACCCCCGTCGGCGCGAGCTGGAAGGTGCCGTACTCGCGACGGAGCACGTGGGTCCAGAAGCCGTGCCAGGTGTCTGCGGCTCCCCAGGTGACCGCCGCGTGCTTCGACGCGGCGATGGGCAGGTAGGCGTACGGAACGAGACCGAGGGCGAAGAGCGCCACGAGACCCGCGGCGACGCGCGGCCGCAGGAGCTGCTCGCGACCGAACCAGAGCGCCCAGCCCACGACAGGCACCAGCGTGAACGCGAATGTCTGGTGATTGGACATCCCGAGGCCGCCCACGAGCGCCCCCGCCATCGCGCATCGCCGGTCGCGATCGCGCGCGTAGCGGACGGCGAGGAGGAGCAGCAGCGCGACCAGCAGGTTGTTCAGCGCGAACACCTCGGCGCAGATGGCGTATCGCCAGATGCCCGGCGCGGAAGCAAAGAGGGCTCCGGATGCGACGCCCGCGGCGCGCGAACCCCTCCAGGAGGTCACGGTCGCGCAGAGGATGCCGGCCGCCCCGGCGTCGCACGCGGCCGACATCAGGTTCATTCGCCAGGCCAGCGTGCCGTGGGGCAGGAGCACGAAGAGATTCCCGAGCAGGGCGTAGAGGGGATAACCCGGGGGATGGATGACCCCTCCCGCCGCCACCGCCGCCGCCAGCTCGCCGCTGTCGCCCCCCGCGACGTCCGGGTAGAGCGTGAGCACGTACAGGACGAGCGCGACGCCGGCGACGACGAGCCCGTCGCGGGCGACGGGGCGGAGTCGAGGACCGACGTTCATGGCCGACGAGCTCGGGCGTCAATGTACCGCACGGGAGTCTCGCCGGGGCGCGCGAGGAGCTTCGTCCAGGGAAGCAGCCCGCGCATCGCGGCCACGAGCAGCGGCGTGGCGAACAGGAGCGCGGTCATCCCCGCGAAGGCCGCCCGCCCCGCTCGCTGCCGCTCCCACGCGAGCCGAGCCGTCGCGTGCGTCCCGGGCACGACGTTGGTCGCGTCGGTCACGTCGAGCGCGCGCCGGTACGTCTCGGTCGGCGCGTCGGGACGGACCAGCAGCGCCACACCGCGGCGCGTCTCCTCGCGCCACGCGAGCTTCTCGCAGGGCCGCGAGGTACGAGGAGCGCCGCACGCCCACCGCACGCAGGGTAGCAGGTGATCACGAGGGCGGAGTCAGCTCACCAGCCGCACTTCTCGTCCTTGATCTGGTCCTTCAGCCACGCGCGGAGGGGGGCGAAATATTCGAGGACCGCGCCCGCGTCCGCCTGCCTCTCCCCGCTCAGTGCCTCCAGCGCGTCCTGCCATGGCTTGCTCGCCCCCAGGGCCAGCATCGCGCGGAGCCTCTGCCCAGCCGCGGAGCTCTCGTAGATCGAGCACTGGTCGAGCGGTCCCGTGAAGCCTGCCGCCTTGCAGAGGGCGCGGTGGAACTGGAACTGGTAGATGTACGAGAGGAAGTAGCGCGCGTACGGCGTCGAGCTCGCGATGTGGAACTTCGCCGCGGGATCGAAGTCGTCCTCGGTGCGCGCCTCGGGAGGGGCGATCCCCTGGTACTCGAGCGCGCCGGTCCACCAGGCGGCGTCGTACTGGTCGGGCGTCACCTTCCCGCTCATGACGTCCCAGCGCCACTTGTCGACGCGGAGCCCGAACGGCAGGAAAGCCACCTTCCGGAGCGCCATCTTCATCTGCTCGTTGATGCGCGACTTGTCCCCCTTCGGCAGCGTGGTCAGGAGGCCGCGCGCCTTCAGGTACGCGGGGGTCACGCTGAGCGCGATCGTGTCGCCGATCGCCTCGTGGAAGCCGCGGTTCGCCCCCTCCTGGAAGAGGATCGGGAGCTTGTAGTACTGCGAGCGATAGAACTCGTGACCGAGCTCGTGGTGGATGGTGACGAGGGCGCTCTCGGTCGGCTCCAGGCACGCCATCACACGAAGGTCGCCCGAGAACGTCACGTCCCACGCGCTCGCCTGGCACGACACCTCGCGGTCGCGTGGACGAGTGAGCTGGGAGCGCTCCCAGAACGTCGCAGGCAGCGGATCGAACCCGAGCGACGTGAAGAAGCTCTCGCCCATCTTCACCATCGCCTTCGCGTCCATCTTCTTGGCGCGCAGCATCTTCGACACGTAGAGCGACGGCTCTCCCTTGTAGGGCTCGAGGAGATCGAAGATCTCCTCCCAGCTCTGCGCCCACATGTTCCCGGTGAGCTGCACCGGGATGGGGCCGTGGTCGGGGACCAGGTCCTTGCCGTACTTCGCCCGGAGGCGCGCGCGCACGTAGCAGTGGAGCTCCTCGTACAGCGGCTTCACCTGCGCCCAGAGGCGCTCCTCCTCCGCCTCGAACTCCGCGGGCGTCATGTCGAAGTGGGAGCGCCACATCTCTCCCAGGTCCGCGAAGCCGAGCTCGCGCGCTCCTTCGTTGGCGAGAGCGATGTACCTGGTGTACCGCGCGCGCTGCGGCCGCGCGGTCTCGTGCCAGCGGTTCCACGCCTCGGTGAGGACGGCCGGATCGCGGCTCGTCGCGAGGACCCGACCGAGCCCATCGACGCGGAGACACGTCTCTCCCTTCTTGAGAAAGGGGGCGAGCTTCGATCCCTTCTCGGGGCACGTCTTGCCCTTGCCGTATGCCCCCAGCATCGCGGCCTCGGTCTGCGCGAGCTCGGTCGCCTTGGCTGGATCGCTCGGTGCCGGGACGATCTGCGAGAGGCGAAGAAGGTGGACCTTGCGCGCGAGGTCGTCGGGCAGCTGCATCCCCGCGAAGCGCTGCGACTCGTGCACCTTCCTGGTGACGTACTCCACGCTCGCCTGCTCCATCCGGGCCTTGAGCGCCGCCGTGTCGTCGGTGATGTACGTGGCGGCGACCCAGCTGGCCTGCTCGTTTGCGGTCCAGAGGTCGCGGAGGTCGGCTTCGACCTTGTCGAAGAAGGCGCGCGCGTCGTCGACCGTCGGGGGTGTACTCGCGATCGGCGGAGAGCTCGGCGCACAGGTCGCAGGTGCGGCCGGAGGCGGCGGTGCGGCGGCCGAGAGTGATGGGGGGCTGCCGCACGAGGCCGAGGCGAGCCCGACGGCAAGCGGGACGAGCGAGAGAGCCAGGCGAGCGCGGAGGTGCATGGGGGGCGCCGTCTTTCTCCATCCGGGCGTGGACGGGTCAACCGGGCAGCGCGTCGTAGAGCTTCTCGACCTCGATCGATGCGCCGCTCTTCACGCTCAGGGTCCCCTCGATCGCAAGCTGTCGGGTCCACCCCTCGGCCGTCCGTGTCCACAGCTCCAGCTCGCGCCGCTCGTGCGACACGATGAGGCACTCCTCGAGCGCGGGGATCTGGAGGTAGTCCTCGAGCTTCACCCCTCGATCCTTCCTCTCGGTGCTCTTGCTCGTCACCTCGACGACCAGGCGCGGATGGATGCGCGTCTCCGGATCGAGCGGGTGCACCTCGTCGGTGCAGTAGACGGCCAGATCCGGGTAGTACCCCACGCACCCCCTACTGGCCGTGTCGACGGCGAGGGGCTGGTCGGATCGCTCCAGGCGGGAGGGGTTCGCGGACATGGTGCTTCACGCCGACGATAGCACGCACGGTCCTGTCGACTACGGACCACGCCCCGGCGGTCTGCACACGAAGAGCCCTCCGCCCTCGTCGCCGCAGCAGGCGCCCATGAAGACGACCAGCTGTCCGGCGAGCTCCTCGGTGTGTTGCCGCGACGTGCCGGTCAGTCCCGTGCACGGAGCGTAGTCGACCGGATCGGTGGCGGGCGGCGCGGGTCCGGTGGGCTGCAGGTTGTCGTCGAGCGCGTGGATCGTCGTCTGTTCGGCGCCGCCATCGACACCGCCAAAACGGCGGAAGTAGACCCCGCCCACTCCCTCGCCCAGGTCGCCGCCGCGAAGCGTGGCCTCGCGCCAGTGGGGTGGACCGTGCAGGCGTCCCGCGCAGACCGGCACGTGATCGAGGTCGTTGCTGACGAAGTTCGTCACGACGACGTTGTCGCCCGTCCGAGCGAGGGTCGCGTCACCGGGGCGAACCAATCCGCCGTGGCAGGCGTGGCTCGTGAGCAGGTTGCCCCTGTCGTCCATGCGCGCGTTTGATAGAGTCCCGCCCGGCATGATCACGTCACGTGACGTCGTGAGAGCACTCCTCGTGTTCGCTCTCGCCGTCCCGCCGTCCGTCATGCTCGGCGCATGCAGCAGGAAGGACGGCCCCTCGGCCGATCTGGCTCCTGCTCCCCCGGCGAGTCCCGTGGCGAGCACCGCACCGCCGCCACCTCCGGTCACGCCGTCGAGCGCGCCCCCGTCCCCTCCGGCGGCGTCCTCCGCGGCGCCCGACGCCGCCGTGCAGGCGCGCCTCGTCGCGTTCTTCAAGCAGTACAAGGACGGGACCGACTTCGAGTTCCTGCGCACGGCGTGCGTCTCGCCGATCGACCTCTTCGTCACGGCGAAGAACGCCGACATCGGGACCGTCATCGCGAGCGCGCGCCAGTTCTTCAAGGGCAAGCACTTTCTCGCCTACACACCGGACGTCCAGCAGCTGCGCGTCGACCACGACGGCGCCCTCACCGTGGCACGTCTGCCGCTCAAGATGATGTGGGGCGTGGCCCCCCGCGAGGTGATGACGGAGATCGATTGGCCCGAGGACACGGACGCCGGCCTCGACCCGAACGAGTTCGACCCCCTCTGGGCTCGGCTCGTCGAGCACCAGGTGACCGTCGACGTCGAGCTCGCCTTCGATGCCGCGGGGCGCATCACGCGCTACGTCGAGGGACCGCCGCACAAGAACCGGCTCCGCGCGACCGGCGAGGAGAGCTGCTCGGAGAAGCGCTTCGATCCCGGCGTCGGCGTCAAGGCGCTCGCCAAGGGAGCGATCGTGACCGACCTCGGGGACAGCTACATGACGAACTTGAGCATCAAAGGCCCCGACATCATCCGGCGCGTGCGCCTTCCCGGTGGGGGGAACGCGTGGGTCAACGACAGACTGTCGTGGGAGGTACCGAACCCCTCCGGCGGCACCAGCGCCGGCGGGGCGCAGTGCCTCGAGGCGGCGGACTGATGGGTCGCGGCCGGGCGTGATGGACTCGTTGCCCCGGTTCGGGGCAGTGGACCTCCACGCGGCGGGCCGTCAGGGCGACGCGGAGGGTGATGGCGCAGCGGACGCGCTCGCGGACGGCGCCGCGTCGGGGGGCTCGCATGCCGTGAAGGAGGCCTCGGTTGCGCTCTCCGCCGACGCGCGGGTCTCCCGGATGCGGGCGAGAGAGTCGCTCGGAACGGGGGACTGGGGGAGCCTGGGCAGCGCCTGCAGCTTCGCGCGAGCGATGTCGAAGGGCGCGTCGGCGAGACCGACGACCTCCGAGATGAGCCAGCTGTAGTTCTGGAAGGTGCCAGGGGGGAGGCCGGTGTCCGAGCAGACACCGCCCACGATGTTGCAACTGGTCGAGACCAGCGCGAGCACCGTCCGGTCGTGCGCGTACCACGCGGCCCTCATCGCGCGCTGGCTGTCGAAGCAGCGGAGCTGGCGTGCCTGCGCGTCGGCGTTGGCCTGTAGCGAGGCGACGCTCCGCTCCAGAGCCGCGATGCGCTCCCGGGCCTCGGGATCTGGCTGCGGTCTCGCTTCGCCGTTCGAGCCTCCTGCACGGCATCCGAGCGTGACGAACACGAACACCCCGAACGTTCCGCGAAGTACCCGAAGGATTGCCGCTCTCGCGAGAGAGGGCTTCACGATCCCGGCCATGGTCCATGGCTATCGCGGAGCCCGCGGCCGGTGAACGGAGTCGGAGCCTGAGAGGCCGTCGTGCGCAGGTACCTCCCTCTCTTCAGGGAGGACCCGCCTGCCAGACGTCGGGCGACTTGCACTGCGGCTGCTCCACGGAAGCTATGCTCGCGTTGTAGTAGCAGGTCGTCGTCTCGTCCGGCTCCACGCAGCATCCGTCCACGCCCGCCGTGGGACAGCTGGTGCCGGGCGTGCCCTGCGAGGCCGTGCAGGAGTTGTTCAGGGTCGGGATGGCTGACGGCGGGACGATTTCCTCCATGCAGCTGTAGTTGAAGGAGATTGAGCAGGACCAGTTGAAGGCTCCGCCTTCCGGCACCCCGCTGCTGGAGCCGCTGCTCCCGCTCGAGCCGCTGCTGCTCCCCGAGCTCCCGCTGGAGCCGCTTCCGCTCCCCGAGCTGCCGCCGCTGCTCCCGCTCGACCCGTTGCCCCCGCTCCCGCCGTCGCCATTGCACTGCGTATCGCAGTTGGCGCTGATGCAGCTGGAGAGCCCGGGCGTCGCGCTCGTGCAGCTCGACTCCTGCGCCTCGGCGGTGCACGTCTGCCCCGCGTTCGGGGTGGACGACCCGCCGGGGCAGAGGCAGTTGATGAAGTCGCCGCACCCGGACTCCGCGGCGCTCAGCTGCGAGGCGCAGCTGTTCTCGACGCACGTCGTGCACGCCGCGCTGGCAGCGGTGCCGTCGTGGGAGGCGAGGCACGCCGCCTGACTGCCCGCCGCGGCGTTGCCTCCGTTGCTGCTGCTCGAGCACGCGGGGGCCGCGAAGGAGCCCACCACGAAGCACCCGAGCCCGATCGCGAGCGTGCTCGTTCTCATCGATCGTGCAGCATAAGACACACCCCCCGGGCTTGGGGATTCTTCCTCGAACGTCCCGTGACGGGGGGCCTTCCTCGCCGATGGGGCGGCCTTCCAGTGTGACTGGATGGCCCAAGACCCTTCCCTTGTTGGACGCGCCCTCAACAAGGACCTTCGTTCGTGCAGCGCACTGAATCCCATCGGCTTCGCATAGATCCCAGGGGCTGGGCGCAGCCTCCCCGCGCGCCAGAGCGCGCCGTGGAGCAGGCCCTCGCTCTTCTCCGAGAGCTCGTAGCCGTGGGGCGCCCGTGCAGAGCTACAGCCCCCTGGACTGCCCGGGCTACCCCCTGACCACGAACACGGCCTGCATCAGCGGCGTCAACACGAACTGCTCCACGTCGGCCATCGAGGCCGTGCGCGAGATGATGGGTCACAGGGATCTCGCGATACCTGCACGCGAAGTCGAGCGACAAGGTGCAAGCGATTGGGCTGCTCGTGGGCAGCTGATCGTGGTCGCCGGTCACGACACTGCTTCAAGCAAGCGTCGCGAAGCTACTCGCACTCGCCGGTCGACAGGCTGCAGGTCTCGGGCGAGGGACAGGAGCCCATCAGGCAGTCGCACTTGTACGGGCCGCCGTTGATGGTGCCGCAGGCGGGGGTGGGGTCCTTGCAGACTGCGCAGGTGCCCGCCGACCCGCAGGCGCTGTCGGTGTCGCCGGTAGCGCACGTGTTCGCGGTCGTGCAGCATCCCGTCGCGCAGCTGCCGCAGTTGAGCGTCCCGCCGCAGCCGTTTCCACTGGCGACGACGCCGCACTGCCCCGCCGTGCAGGCGATGGGCGTGCACCCGCAGATTCCCGGGGTGCCTCCGCCCCCGCAGGTGTTGGGCGCGGTGCAGTTGGTGTTGGAGGTGCACCCGCACGCGCTCGAGACGCACGCGGTGCCCGCCGTCGAGCTGGTGCAGTTCACGCATGCCCCGCCGCTCGGTCCGCAGGTGGCGGGCGCCGTGTCGCCGGTCTGGCAGTTCGTGCCGTCGCAGCACGCGCCGTTGCACGTCAGCCCTCCCGTGCAGGTCGTGCTGCACGTCTTCGACGTCGTCGAGCAGGCGCTGCCCGCCGGGCAATCCCCCGCGGCGCCACAGCCGCACGTGCCCCCGAGCTGGCACACGTGACCCGCGCTCTGGGTCGAGCAGTCGGTGCACACCCCGCCGCCGACGCCGCAGAGCGTCCCCCCGGCCGCCCCCGTCTGGCACGTACCGCTGGTCAGGTCGCAGCAACCCGTGTTGCACTCGAGCGTCACCCCGGAAACGACGCACGCGCCGCTGCACGAGTGCGTCGTGGTGTCGCAGGCCTGGTTGGTCGGGCAGTCGGTGACGGTCTCGCAGCCGCAGGCGCCCGCGATGCACTCGTTGGTCCCCTTGCAGGGCCCGCACGCCGCACCGCCGGTGCCGCATGCCGCGCTGGTCTCGGCCGTGTTGCAGGTGCCGTCCGCCTCGCAGCACCCCGTGGGGCACGTGGTCGGGGTGCACGTCGAGACGCACGCACCGCCGGTGCAGGTCTGGTTGGCTGCGCAGGACGCGCACGACACGCCCCCCGTGCCGCAGCTCGCGTTCGACGAGACCTCGCACTGCCCCGCCGCGGAGCAGCACCCGGCCGCGCACGTCGTCGGCGTGCAGGGCACGCTCGCCTCGGCACCGCCCTCGGTCGCACCGCCCTCGGTCGGAGCCGCCTCGACGATCCCATCGCCCGGGGCGTCCGCCGCGCCGTCGCCGGGGCCGTCGGTCGTCGCATCCCCGCCGCCCTCGCCCCCGTTACCCGCGTCGGTCGTGGCGTCCCCGTGGCCGCCTCCCTCCGCGCCCGCCGTCCCGTCGGTCACGGCCGCGTCGGCCAGCACGTAGCTGCCGTCCCAGCCGACCAGGCTGTCACACCCCGTGAGCCCGAGCGCAGCGAAGCCCGTCGCCAGCGCGATGACCGCCCAGGAGCGCGCGCTCATTGCCACGCTCCCCGGAGCACGAGGCCCCCCGAGCCCGGCGCCGCCAGCGGCGTCACCGACAGAGAGCCCACCGTCGTCGCCCTCGACGGGGCCGTCAGCCAGAGGACGACGCCGCCGACGAGCGCCGCGCCGCCGACGGCGAACGCGACGGTCGACACGTTGCCCGCGCTCTTGCCGTCGCTCACGTCCTGCAACCCCGCGGGGCTGCACGCGTTGCCCTGGCACTGCTGCAGCGCGCTCGAATGTTTCGACAGGGTCTCCAGGCCGAAGATGCTCCCGACGACGACGCCGCCCACCCCGACCACGCCGGCACCGAGCGCCAGGATACGCCGCGTCCCCAGATCGTGCGGCCCTTGCCCCGCACCGCCTGCGCCCTGCGGCGTCTCCGTGGTCGTCGCTGGAGCCTGCGGGGCGTTGGGGGTCGGGGGCGGCGCGGAGGGGGCGTCGGTCAGCGGGGGCAGGGCGACCTCGAGCACCTTGCCTTCCTCGTGCACGACCACGGTCGTCTCGAAGGGGACCTTGCCCGGCGCCGCGGCGGCGATCACGTGCGACCCCGGATCCGTCGGAACCGGGATGCTCCACTGCGCCTCGTGCAGGCTCTCCCCATCGCGCTTGATCTCGAGACCCGGTACGCGCGCCGCCGCCGGCACCACGACGCTGATCCGCGACAGCCGGGGCTCCAGGGCGGCCGCACGCGCCTTCGCGTACTTCTCGCGATCGGCGCGCCTCTGCGCCCCCGCGTCGGACGCCACGTCGAGGTAGGCCACCCAGGCGCTCGCGAGCCGCCCTGCCTTTTCGTAGCACTCGGCCAGCGCGTAGTGCGTCCCGATCGCGGGGTCGAGCCTCTGGCTCTCCTCGAACTTGGGGCACGCCTCGGCAAACTTGCGATCTGCCATCAGCTTCTTGCCCGCGTCGAAGAGCGCCTGGGCGGCGACGGGATCGGTCGACTGCGCTCTCGCGTCAGGGCCGGTTGCGGCCAGGGCGAGCACGGCGGCGCAGGCCAGGGCGGAGCATCGGGCCCGTGGCGTCATTGCTTCATTGTAGTGCAATCGAGCGGGGGGATGGGCAGCATGCTCTCAGCACGGCGGCCGCCCGCTCTTCTCGTCCTCTTCCGCGATTGCCCCGAGCCCCGCGAGGTCCCCCCAGGGCGACCAAACGGGACGGCCTTCCAATGTGACTGGATGGCCCAGGACCCTTCCCTCGTGGGACGCGCCCCTGGAACGCGCCACCCCTCTACCGCCACCGACTCGCCGTGACGTGGACGGGAGTTGAGTCGTACGACGGCCCACTGCAGGAGCAGGTGCTCTCCAGACGCTCGGCGGTCACGGGGCGCCAGGCACGCAAGCGGGACACGGCCTGCTCGATGGCGAGCAGCTTGTTCCGCAGTCGTACGTCGACGCGACCGAGGGTGGGCTCGCGAGCGTGGTGGATGAGATCTACACGTACGGCGACCAGGACCACGTGGCATGGGCCTTGTGGCTCTCGCGCGAGCCTTTCCCGCAACCGCCTCCGCCACCGCCGAAGAGGTCCAGATAGGTGTGGCACGCACCTGGGCTGGTGACGGCGATTGCGGTCGCCACGATTGCGTCCGCGTGCGTGGAACAGCGCGTCGTTCGGTCGCCGCGTCTCGATCAGTCGTGCCAGGTGGTCGCCACCGAGCACGACGAGCCGACCTTGAAGGCCCTATTCGCGCAGCACGTCGCTCATCGCGCGCAACCAGGTTGCATGTCGGCGCTGGACGCAAACCTCTGCACGTGGGGCTGGGCCTCGTCGAACTGAATCGAGCCTGCGTACGCACCAACCAGCGGCTCGAGCTGCACGCCGGAGTTGCCCGAGAGCCAGCCCACTTGCCTGGGCTCGTGCCTGGCATCCTCGCGCTGCTCAGCTGTATCCAGCGAGAGGGGATGAGCCGCTCAACCCTCGGGCACGCGCCGCGGTCGGTCGTGGATCTTCTCGTGCCGGGCGAGCATCGCGACGAAATGCGCGATGCGCTTGGCGCGCGTCTCGGGCTTCTTGGGGGCCTGGATGCGAAAGAGCACGGAGTAGCGGTTCGCCGCGTCGAGTGTGGCGAAGAACGCGGCGGCGCGGGGGTTTGCGGCGAGCGCGGCGGCCAGATCCTCGGGCACGGCGGCGCGGCTCGGCCCGTCGTAGGCCGCGTCCCAGCGGCCGTCGCGCCGGGCGCGCTCGACCTCGGCGAGCCCCGGCGGCTGCATCGCGCCCGCGGCGATGAGCGCCATCGCCTTGTCGCGGTTGATCTTCGACCACGGGCTCCGAGCGCCCCGCGGACAGAACTTCTGTAGCCACGAGGTCTCGTCGCCGGGCCGCTTCTGGCCGTCGATCCAGCCCCAGGCGAGCGCGACGCCGATCGCCTCGGCGTAGGTGACCGACGGGGTGCCGCACGCCTTTTTCGCGAGCCGCAGCCACACGCCGCGCGAGGTGGCGTGGTTCGCGGCGAGCCACGTGGAGAAGGCGCGCGGGTCGGCAAAGGCGAGGGTCGGCAGCTCGCCTCCGGAAACCTCGGCCGCGGTGGCCGGCCTCGCCGCAGCTTTCTTCGGCGAGGGCTGGCTGCGAGGAGGATCCGTGCTCTCGGTCTTGCTCGTCGTGCGCATGGTTTCGGTCCGCGACGCGGACATCCTACTGCGCCGTCCCGGAGGTGAACGCCTTTCGGATCGCGGCACCGCACTGGGCCGACTGGATGTACGCGCCCGAGTCGAGCGAGTACCGGGCGACGATGCCGTAGTAGGTCTTGGTGCGGTCGATCCAGGGGTAGAAGCCGAACGCGCCCGCGCTGCTGAAGGCGCCGTCGCCGCTGGTGGGATCGTCCTCGACCCAGTGGGCATAGGAGTAATGCCAGGCGTAGGGCGCGGCAGGGCTGTAGACGGCGGTCGGGCACGACGCGCCCGGGAGCGTACAGACGGCGTTCTCGCCGAGGTGGTCGTGGAGGGCGAGCGTGCCCGCGAGCACCTTGCGCAGGAACACGGCGTAGTCGGAGGCGGACGTGTGGATGCCCCCGGCCAGCTGGGGCGAGCTGTACGTGAACGCGAGCTCGGTGCCGACCAGCGCCTTGATGTCGGTCGCGAGCTGGGCGTCGGTGTCGCCGCCGAGGCCCAGGGCGCCTGCCGCGTACGCCTGGAAGTTGCCGCCGCTGTAGTAGAAGTCGCCGACGTCGCCTGGGGTGATGGTGGCGTTCTTGGCCGTGGTCGCGCACGCCGAGACGGTGGGCGAGGCCAGGCACGTGTCGTAGTCGAAGCCGGTGTAGCCGCCGAGCATGCGCATCAGGCTCGCGTCCACCTGGGTGAGGTCGGACTTGAAGCGCTCGATGACGTAGGCGCCGAAGATCATCTTCGACGCGGACGCGATGTTCATCTCCGTGGTCGCGTCGAAGCCCGTGCCGACGGAGCCCGAGGCGAGGGGGCCGGTGACGTCGCCGATCTCCCAGTAGAAGCTCGCGATCGCCGTGCACGCGGCATCGGTGGCGATGGTCTGGAGCACGGCGGTCGTGGCAGAGGCGTCGGGGGTAGCGCCATCCCCGGGTGGCGCAGCGTCGTCGCCCGGCTGGGGCGTCCCGCCTTCACCGGCCACGGCGGCCTCGGAGGCGCCGCTGTCGGGAGCGTCACCGGAGGAGCCCAGCGGGGAGGAGCTGGCGCCGCCGCAGGCGACGGCGAAGACGAGCGCAAGGGGAAGCGCGAAGGGCCGGGTGTCTGTCATGGGGAAGGCGCCAGACCAGAGCAACGGGCGGGCCACGGCATGTGGGGGCCACGGTGTGCAGCTTTTGCCGGGCCCGCGGTGCGGCGCGAGCGTGGAGCCCTGGACGCCGCGTTGTCCATCCCGCTCCCGGGCGTCCAGGCGCGTCCAGGCCTTGGGCGGTTTCGGGGACGCTGCCTCCCCGGGGCGGCCAGCATCGTGAGACGATGGCCCGTGAGACGTACCGGGGAGGAGCTCGTATGCGCAACTGGTGGCCGTTACGTGCCCTCGTGGGCGGAACACTCCTGGCGGTGGCCTGTCATCAGACGCCGCCGGCCGGGCAGGCGGGCCCGGGTGGGGTGGCGGCCGCCGCCGCGCGTGCGGCGCCGAGAGCGCCGTCGTCGATCGACAACATCCTCGCCGCAGAGAAGGCGGGGAAGCTCGATCACGACACGTCGCTCGTCTACCAGCTCTACGCGCTGCACGCGCCGGACCGGCTGCCGCCGGGGTTCGTGGGGACGCGGTCGCGCGGCATCGGCAGCACGTCCCTCTTCCGCGAGGTCGCCGGGCGGCGCAAGGCGATGCGCGCCGACCTGCAGGCGGCGGTCGAGCCGTTCTTCCACCGGCCCACGGAGCCGGAGAGCTTCTGGGCCAAGACGGGCGCGGGCGCGGCGCCGGCGGCGCAGGACGAGAAGCGGCACGCCGAGGCGCACGATCGGCTGGCGAAGAGCGCGACGGACGTGCCGCCGAGCCAGTGGAGCACCGTCGACACCTCCGACGGCAACATCCGGATCTGGTACCAGCACGGCGGAGGGCCCAAGGCCACGGCGCTGGCGCAGGCGCTGGTGACGGGCGACTCCGCGGGGAGCGCGTGGACTGCGGAGCAGCATGCGATGGGCCGGGTGCCGTGCTCGGACGCCAAGCTGATGGGCCAGGCCTCGGACGGCTCCTACATCAACGGCGCGACGTCGGCGGAGGATCCGGGGGCCGGGCGCCTCGACGTCTATCTGATGGCCGAGGGCCAGACGGTCGCGCGCAGCACGATGGCGGGCGCTACGGTCGAAGGCACCGACACCGGCGTGACCGTCCCGCAGCACCCCGGAACGAGCGGCTGCCAGGGATGGAGCTCCTTCAGCCTGGTGGACGTCAGCACGGTGCAGGCGAAGCTCCCGAGCGTCGTCGCCCACGAGATGTTCCACGACTTCCAGAACGCGTTCCTCTCCGACATCACCCACGACTCGAAGTGGCTCTCCGAGGCCACCGCCGCGTGGGCGGAGGACTACGTCTTCCCCAGGGTCAACAGCGAGTGGGACTACCTGAACCCGCGCCCGTCGGAGACGGACAGGACGCCGCGCAGCCCGAGCGACTGGCAGGGGAAGGCCACCGACGGCCCGCTCACCGACTACGATCCGCCGACGCGAGGCTACGCGGCCTACATCTTCCCGTTCTTCCTCACGCGAGTCGCCTCGCTCGACGCGACGACCATGGGGACGATCTACAAGAACGTCGCCTCGCTCCCCAACGGCGACAGCGACCCCGACCTCGGCCTCGCGGCGCTGACCGGCGCGCTCGGCGGCGCGGACGGCTTCCGCAAGCAGTTCAAGCAGTTCGCGCTCGCCAACTGGAACGCCGACTGCGACGCCGCCCGCCTCTACCAGGACTACGACGCGACGGGCGCGATGAACCCGATGAGCCCGGACCTCATCTGGCAGAGCCCCGGCAGCCCGACGGTGGTCACGAAGCCTGGTGAAGACGAGAACCAGATGCCGCCCATCACGGTGAACCTCCCGGCAACCGAGGTGCAGTACATCCCCATCGACGTCGACAACAGCCACTACGTGCCGCGCCTCTTCCTCGACCTCTCGGGCCTCGCCGGCAACCAGGACGTGTCGGTGCAGGCCATCGAGCGCATCGACGGGCAGGCTCCGAAGGTGGAGGACCTGACCGGCCAGCAGTCGAAGGACTTCTGCCGCGACCAGGCCGACCAGAAGATCGTGAGCATGGTGCTCATCGTGGCCAACGCGGCGACGGACGCGAGCAAGACGCTGAACACCACCATCCGCGGCCGCGCCGAGAACGCCTGCGCCCCGACCAAGGGCAACTTCACCTACTCGGCGCAGGTGACCATCCAGCACGGCCAGAACGCGAGCTGCGCGCAGCAGCGGCAGCAGATGGACAAGTCCATGACCGTCAGCACGGACGCGATGAGCATGTCCCGCAAGACGACGGTCAACGGCACCATCTCCGCCTCGGAGAACGTGACCAGCCAGTGGCAGCTCACGCCGGTGGAGGACATCACCGACCCGGTGAAGAAGCTGCGCACGGTCATCTACGAGATCGACTCGGGGAACAACATCCACCTCAGCGAGACGGCCCGCTGGGAGGAGCGGACGCAGACGACCGGTCACGTCTCGCTCCCCCCGCCGCTCTCCTCGGTGAACTCGACCGGCGACGACGACGAGACCGTCTCGGTGAACAATCAGGCGTCCGGGACGTCGTGCAACGGACCGGCGCCGCAGCCGGGCGCCGGGCAGCAAGGGCCCTCGTGGTCGTGCAAGCCGGGGTGGACGCCGCCTCCGGGGCGCAACGAGGGGCGCGACGGGCAGGCGGGCTCGCTGACGCTGCACATGCCCCAGGGCGGGCAGGCGACCTACGAGATCCACTGGAACACGGCCGACGTGGACGTGCAGGCGAGCTGCGACTTCGTCCACAACACGGTGAACTCGAGCTCGGACGGCAAGGGCAACGTGAACAACCACGCGACCGAGCACTACGACCAGAGCTCGAACTCGATGCTGTACGCCAGCAACGGCCACACGAGCACCTCGAAGCGATCGCGGCCTCCCGGGGCCTACTCCGGCAACGCCATGTCGCACCCGGAGAAGTTCTGGCGCGGCAACTTCTCGTCGGGCGGCGACATCGACGTGTCCGACAGCCGCAGCAGCAGCGATTGCTCCGACGGCGGCCTGTACATCGGCCTCGAGGCGCCGGTTTGCGCGAACTACACGCAGCCCGGTCAGTGCGACAGCTGCACCTTCTCGTCGAGCATCCACCTCCACATCCACGTGGACGTGCCGCAGGCGACGCCCCAGGCGCCCGCGCCGCAGCTCCCACCGAACGCCACGTCCTGCGATACGCTCGCCGCGTGCTGCCCGGCGATGCTCACGCTGCCGGGGGGCGCGCAGCTCGTGGGCGTGTGCACCCAGGTCTCCGGCATGGGCATGCAGTCGGCCTGCTCGCAGACGCTGACCATGTTCAAGGGCAAGAACCTCTGCCCGTGACCCGCTGCCCGGTGCCCGCGGGATCGCCGACGCAGCGAGAGGTACCCACGGCCCGCCCCGAACAGCGCGGGCACCTGGAACTTCACGGACTGCGATTGACCCTCGCCTCGCCCCTGGTATGAATCTGGCCTCACCATGTCGGAACACATCGTCATCCGCGTCTGGTCCGACTTCGTCTGACCCTGGTGCCATGTCGGCCTCGTGGAGGTCGAGAAGGTCCAGCGAGAGTTCGACGTCCGGCTCGAGTGGAAGTCGTTCTACCTGCGCCCCGAGACGCCGCCGGAGGGCTTGCCGCTGCCTGCCGCGCTGCGCGCACGGATGATGGACCCCGACAACCCGCTCAAGCGCCGCGCCACGCAGATGGGGCTGACGATGAGGGATCACGACGTCATCCCCTCGACGCGCCGGGCGCATCAGGCCACGAAGTGGGCCGGCACCCTGGGCAAGCTCGACGCGATGCACGAGCAGATCCTGCGCCGCTACTGGACGCTCGGCGAGGACATCGGACAGTGGCCCGCGCTTCGAGCGGCGGCGCAGGACGCGAAGCTCGATCCCGACGCGATGCAGGAGGCGGTGGAGTCGGGAGCTTTCCAGCCCGAGGTCGAGCACGACATCCGGGAAGCGCAGGAGCTCGGCATTCAGGCCGTTCCCACCTTCGTGGTCGGCGAGAGGTACGCGGTCCAGGGGGCGCAGGAGGCCGACGTCTTCCGACGGCTGCTGCGACAGCTCGGCGCCCGACCGAAGAGCGGGTGACCGACCTCGTGGGAGGGCCGGGAGCGGCGTGTGTCTGCTCTGGAGGCAGTAGCGCTCGGGCTACTGCGCCGCGTCGCGCGACAGCGACTGACAGGCCTTGACCATCGCGTCGACGTCCTTCTTCGTGAGGTCGACCTTCGCCGCGTCGTTGCACTGGAACCCCTCCTTCGTCACGAGGAAGTGGAACCCGCCGCGCAGCTCCTCTTCGCCGCTGCCGTCGTCCTTGTTGCGCGACTCGATGCCCGAATAGACGACCGTGTCGTCGTCCTTCGTGACGACCTTCAGGTTCTTGATGGAGCTCCGCATCTGGTCGGGGTAGTCGTCCGTCGACGATATCCCCACGTTGACGTAGAAATCGAAGTGCGAGCCGAGGGTGATCCGCGTGTACGTCGGCTCGGAGTGCACCCGGGTTCCCTTCGGCACATGGATGTGGAGCGAAGGGTGCTCGGGCTGATTGGCGATCGAAGGCGCAGGGAACGTGACCTGACCGGATGCATCGGCCACGCTGTCCACGGGCTTGAGCGTGTCCGCCTTGATGGCGTCGTCGTCGGCTGGATGGCCAGGCAGTGCCGCCGAGGCGCTGGGGCTCCCTGCCGTCGTCGCGGCTGCCTCGACGGCGGGGCTCGAGAGCGCCCTGGCGCTGGCTCCCCCGCAGCCGACGAGGAGACCGACGACGAGCGCCCAGGCGGCGCGGGGCTGGAGGCGGGTGCAGGAGGCAAGGTCCGGGGTCATGGTGGAGGCTCCTCACCTATTTACGCGGTGCGAGCAAAAAACTTCCCCGAGGTGGGGCCTCAGCCCGATGGTGAAGGGCTTGCCCTGCACGTTGCGGAACGCACCGCCGGCCTTGTGCTTCACCGTGGTGCCTACTGTGACGAACTCGGTCACGAGCTCGCGCGCCGCGTACATGCCCTGCGACAGCACCTTGAGCTCCTGGCTCACCTTGTAGTTCTGGGGCTGGTAGCCAATGTGGTACACGCTCGACGCCATCACCAGGCCGAGCGGCTCGAAGCCGGCGCGCTCGACCATCATGAACTCGTTGACCGACAGGTCGCTCGTGAACAGGCGCCCGCGCCCGTCGTCCCCGCGCAGCTCGGCGATGCGACGCTTGCCGACGTCGGAGTAGTGGAACGTGGCGTCCGTCGCGGGGTCCGGGTGGCTTGAGACGGCTGGTTCTTGCCGAAGAGCCACATGGGCAGGCTTCCTGGGAATCGTGCGAGGCTACGCTCGACGCGCAGACCCCATGACCGGAAACGACATCGCCGTGCTGCTGGGCTTCCTCGCGGCCGCCATCGCACTGGCCGGATTCGCCGGGATCGTCACGTCCATCGACCGGGGCGCAGCCGTCGCCTCCAACGAGGTCATCTCGTTTCGTGCGCGCAACCTCGTCACCTCCGCCGTGACGTTGGTCCTTCTGTCGCTGCTGCCCGTCCTGGTCGAGGCGCTGGAGCTCTTTCAGTACAGCCTCTGGCAGCGGTGCTGTGTCGTCTCCGCCATCGGCATAGGCGCGCGCCTCTACTCGCTCCTGTCGGCGCGACTCCGGATGAGGGGCAAGGACGCCGGGCTGTCGCGTCCGCTGTTCGCCGCGAACGTGACGCTCGGTGCGCTCGCGGTCGGTGTGCTGGTCACCGGGGCGTCCGGAGCCGTGGCCGGGCGCGGCGCCTACTTCATGGGGCTCTTTTACCTGCTCTACCTGATGTGCACGTTGTTCCATCGCATGGTCGTCATGGCCGACCTCGCCGCAAGCCACGCCGCGAAGAAGAAGCAGTGACTCGTTCGCTGGCGAGATGCGACCAATGCGCTCCGCCCGCCCCCACCCCGGCCCTCCCCCGCCGGAGCGGGGGAGGGTGTCTCCGATCCACGGGTCTTGCCGTCACCTTCCCCCCGCTCCCGCGGGGGGAAGGCCGGGATGGGTGGCGGGCGAGGAGGCGTCGGGCGTTGATGCGATCTCGACGGCGCTGCGCTAGCGCCTCCGCGCGCTCTTCTTCGCCTTCTTGGTCACCCGCTTCGCGGTCTTCTTCGCCGCGGGCTTCGCGACCTTCCTCGCCGCCTTCTTCGCGACCTTCTTCGCCTTCTTCCCCCTGCCCGCCTCCGGCTTCCCCTCGGGCGCCTTCGTCCACCGGCGCTTGCGCCACTCGAAGGGCTCGATGTGAATCCGCATGTCCACCTTGCCGTTCCACGTGGTCTTCACCCCGTGGCGCGCGAGGACCTCGCAGATCTCGCGCGCGATGGCCTCGCTCTCGGCCTCGTGCGTCGGTCCCTCGATGTAGGAGCCGAAGGCGAGCAGCAGGCCCTCGCCGGCGACGCCGCGCTCGAGGTCCTGCCCGTGGTAGAAGGTCGCGCCCCGCGGGCGGCCGCGCTTCGCGCGCTCGGTGGCGAGCTCGTTCACGTCCTCCCAGCCGTCGGACATGGTGTAGCCGGCGTTCTGCAGGGCGACGATGCCGGCGGCGTCGAGCTCGGCGAAGGCGCGGTCGATGGCGTCGTTGACGGTCGCCGTCTTCCACGTCGCCTCGGCCGCGCGCTGGGCGGCGAGCAGGCGCTTGGCCTCGGCCTTCAGCTCGCGCACCAGCGCCTCGTCGGGCTCGCCCAGCTCGTCGGCGACCCGCTCCTCGATGTCCGCCAGGATGTCCGCGTCGCGGCCGAAGCCGGAGCGCACGGCGACGGTCAGGGCGTGAGAGAGGTAGTCGTGGAGGGAGCGGTCGACCTCGGGCATGGGGCGCAGGGTAAACGAGGCGGGGGACCGGGGGGAGTGGTTCGCATTCCCCCACCAGAGACGGTATCTTCGTGAAGTGAGGGGCGCGCTCGCCGTCGCAGCGATCGTCGTGCTGGGCACACCCATCGGCGGATGTGCGGCGATCGCGGGGTTGACCGCCTACGCGGACGGCGACTGCACGGGGGGTGACTGCGACGCGAGCGCGGACGGGGCGGCGGACGTGCTCGTCGGGGACACCTTGCGGGCCTCCGATGGCACCTTCGAGGCGGCTGCGGGCGACGCGACCGACGGCAGCCTCACCCAGGACGCCGTCGCGGACGTCACCCCCGGCGACGTCGTCTCGACCGAGGCCGGCACGTGCCCGGCGTCGTGCCCGACGACCTGCACGACGCACAGCAACGGCACCGGCCAGAGCTACTACGACTGCAACCCCCTGTACTCGTCCAGCAATCCGTGGACGCAGACCGCCGCGCTCGAGGCGTGCACGGCGCTCACCGGCGATGCGGCGAAGTGCTCGCTGTTCAAGTGCAACGGTGCACAATCCATCTGCTCGAGCGGCATCACCGTGTGCGACTGCTGGGAGTTCTCCGGGCCCGAGTCCGGCCACGTCAACGCCACGGGCAACTGCGATTGCGTGCTGGCCACGAATCCGACCTGGGACTGATCGACGGCGCGGCCGACCTACATCGTCTCCGCCCGCGCATCGTCCCTGCCCGGCCCGCGCGCCCGCGCGGAGGGACTGCTCGCGCTCTCGTCGTGTGCGCGCGATAATTAGAATGGTGAGCCTTGCGCCGCCGCGCCCTTCCCCCATCGCCGCCGGCTACCGGCTCGATCGCTACGAGCTGGTCTGTCCGATCGCCGAGGGTGGGATGGCGAGCGTGTGGATCGCGCGGCAGACCGGCAAGCACGGGTTCCAGAAGCTCGTCGCCGTGAAGACCATCCTGCCGAAGTACGCGGCGGAGCCGAAGTTCCAGCGGATGTTCATCGACGAGGCCCGCATCGCCTCGCGGATCGAGCACACCAACGTGACGCAGATCCTCGACGTGGGCGAGCAGCACGACGTGACCTACCTGGTCATGGAGTACGTCGACGGCGACGCGCTGTCGAAGATCCATCGCGCCGTGCAGAACCAGGACCGGAAGCTCCCGCTGGGGATCGTGCTCCGCATCCTGGCGGACGTGTGCGGGGGGCTGCACGCAGCCCACGAGCTGCGGGACGATGGGGGAATTCCGCTCGGCGTCGTCCATCGCGACGTCTCTCCGCAGAACGTCCTCGTCACCACGCGCGGCGTGGCGAAGCTCATCGACTTCGGCATCGCCAAGGCGCGCGATCGCCTCGCGGGCGAGACGAAGACGGACACGCTCAAGGGCAAGGTGCACTACATGCCGCCCGAGCAGGCGCTCGGCCTGCCGGTCGACCGGCGCGCCGACGTGTGGGCGGTGGGCGCGGTCCTCTACCATCTCATCGCGGGGGACCCTCCGTTCGACGGGGACAACGAGTTCCAGACGCTCCTCAAGATCACGAGCGGCCGGCCGGCGCCTCTGTCGCCCGACGTCCCCGGACCCGTCCGGGCGGTGGTCGACCGGGCGCTCGAGCATTCGCCAGCGGCCCGGTACGCAACGGCGGCGGAGCTCCAGCAGGCGATCGAGGACGCGATGGTCGAGGGCAACGTCGTCGCCAGCACGTCCGCCGTCGCGGCGTTCCTCGCGGAGAACGTCGGAGATCGGGCGGAGAAGCGCAAGGCGGCGATCGCGCTCGGTCTCAAGGCCGCCGAGGAGCGCGAGCGGGTCGACGCCGTCATGCGTTCGAACGCCGAGCAGGGCACGGGCTCCAGCAGCGGCCGGCGCGACTCGTCGGGGTTGACGCAGGCGGACGTGATTCGCCGTCCAGAGGTGCTCGCACAGCCCGAGTCGACGACGACGCCGACGGGACAGACCCTGGGCTCGGCGGCCATGAGCCTGCCGCTGGGCCATCGCCGACGGGGCTGGACCGTGGCGCTGGTGGCCGGGGTCCTCGTCCTCGGCGGGGTGATCGCGCTCTTCGCCATGCGCTCGACGCGCCAGGAAACGCTCAGCTCCGCGGCGTCTGCGTCGTCCGCGACGCCGCCGACGGAGACGAGCCCGCTCGCGCCGCTCACGTCGCCTCACGCCGCCGAGCTCGTTCCCGCCGCGTCCACGGCCCCACCCGGGGCTCCCGCGCCCGTGTCGAGCACGCCCTCCACGAGAACGGCTCCCGCTTCGCGGTCGCCCGCAACCGGGGCGCCTCCTGCCACCGCCGTCCGATCCGGCCCGCACTCCGCAGCGACCGCCAGCCACCGGGAGAACTATGGCTTCTAGTGCAGCGCCGTCGAGATCGCATCAACGCCCGACGTCTCTTCGCCCGCCCCCCATCCCGGCCTTCCTCCCGCGGGAGCGGGGCGAAGGTGACGGCAAAACACGTGGGTCGGAGACACCCTCCCCCGCTCCAGTGGGGGAGGGCCGGGGTGGGGGCGGGCGGAGCGCATTGGTCGCATCTCGACGACGGTGCACTAGGCACGGGTCCGGCGCAGCCCTGCTGGCGGCGATGCTCGTCGCGAGCGTGGCGCATGCCGAGCCAACCGCGGTCGATCGCGAGACGGCGCGCACGCTCATGGATCAGGGGCGGGCACTCGAGCGCAAGGGCGACACGGCGGAGGCCCTCAAGCGCTTCAAGGCGGCCGACGACATCATGCACGTGCCCACGACCGCGCTCGCCGTCGCCAAGAGCCAGGCGGCCCTCGGGCTGCTGGTCGAGGCGCGCGACACGCTGGCGTCGAGCATGCGACGCACCCCCGAGAGCCCGAACGATCCGCAGCCCTTCAAGGACGCGCGCGCGGAAGGGGACCGGCTCGACGCATCGCTGGCCGGGCGGGTGCCGGGGCTCACCATCGTCATCAAGGCAGCGGCGGAGGGCGAGCACACGGCGCTGGCGATCGACGGCCTCGACGTGCCCGCGGCCGCCATCGGCCTGCCGCGGGCGGTCGATCCGGGTCACCACCTGGTCGTCGCGAAGACGGCGAACGCCGAGGCCCGGCAGGAGGTCGATGTCCGCGAGGGCGAGCAGAAGCAGATCGAGCTGATGCTCGTGGCGAGGAGCCGCCCACCGGCGGTCGAGGAGCCTCGTCCGGGGCCGGAACCGCCGACGCGAGAGCCTCCGCGGATGCCGAGCCCGTCGATCTCGCACGGCCCGAATACCGTGACCTGGATTGGCGTCGGGCTCGCGGGCGCCGGCATCCTCGTCGGCTCGGTGACCGGCATCATGGCGATATCGAAGGGGGCCGGCCTCGCCGGCGAGTGCGAGAACCACGTGTGCGGGCCGGGGGCGCACTCGGACCTCGCCTCGGCCTACGGGGTGGCGACCGTGTCGGACGCCGCGTTTGCCGCGGCCGGGGTCGGCGCGGTGGTGGCCGTCGTCTCGCTCCTCGTCGGCCACGAGTCGTCCGCCGCAGCGCCGGTCGAGCCGCCCGTCGCACCCGCACCCGCCGCCCGTCTCTGGCTCGGCTTCGGCGCCGGCGGGCTGCGCGGTACTTTCTGAGGTGGGAGCACGACGCAGTCTCCTGTGATGTCCGTTCCATGCACGTACGGTGACCGAGACACGCCGTGTCGGGGTCGTGGTAGGGGCTCAGGGACCCAAAGAAGTTGGAGTTGGGCGATCGATCGCGAGGCCGAGGCCACACCCTTGCATCATGGCAATCTCCTCGCGAGCATCAGAATGAGACAGAGACCGGGAATCGATGCGGAGAGGTGCCGGCGGTGGTGACCGCGGACCACCCACGTAAGCCATCGTGCATGAGGAGCCAGGGCCGAGCCACGTGATCGCGTCGCGGCGGGACTACGGGGTACACAGCTGCAAGCTACAGGGGTAGACCGCGCCCGGGTTGAGCGCGTCGAGGGACGACGGATCCCCCACGGTCAGCGCGAGAATGCCCCACGCACCCGCGTCCGCAGGGATGTTCTCGAAGTCGAACGTGAGGTTCGAGAGAGCGGGCGCCGGCTCGCACATGTTCCCGAGTGGACCGAGCACGAGCGACCCCGTCGCCCCGTTGAAGGAGGGCCCTGGAGGACCGTGACCGCCGCAGCTCACGCTGTCGTAGTCCCCGTAGTTCCCGGCGGAATGGAACGCGACGTACGACATTCTCGAGGAGGCGGACCCGGGGTAGGCGAGATACATTCCCGCCCACGTGCCGCCATCCTCCAGGGGGCCGAACGAGATCGGGGCAGAGCAAGACCCATTGGCCACGATCGCGCCGTTGTTCGTGTCAATTGCGTATCCAAAGTAACCGTTGACGGTCATGTAGAACCCGGTCTCGACCAGGAAGGTGTTCGGGGCGGCAATCGTCAGCACCGCAAGACCGGCGTCGGCGGCCGGCCCGGACGCGACGTCGAGAACCGGGCTGTCAGCCTGGCTCCTGAAGACGTTCTGCGGCTCCCCCAGGACGTAGACGAGAGGCCAGACGGACGGCCACGTCTGCGTGGTGTCGACGATCTCGGTGTTCGTGTTGCCGATGACCCCTGGAATGGCCAGATGAACGGTACCTTGCGTGGCGGCGCCGACGGACAGGCTCACGTTGTTCAGCAAGCCGGCGGCGTCGGGGAAGAGGTTGAACGGGTCGGCCCCCGCCGGATTGTCCGTGACCGTCAGCGTCCCCGAGCCGGGCGCGGGTCCGGTGTGGTTCCCGTAGAAGAGAAACCCTTGCGCGCCATTGTGCGACAGCGTGACGTTCGCGAGCTGGACGGTGAAGTCCCCGAGTGCGTACGGCGTTGGGCGTCCATCCAGCTCGAAGGCGCTGTATCCTATGGATGTCGAGTAGCTCATCGAGCCCGCGTACTGGACGATCAGGTTCGAGATGGAAGACCCGGGAGCGCTCGGGGCCTGGATGTAGACCTGGTCCCAGATGCCGGGCGTTGGCGCCGTGGAGTCGGACGTGAACACGACCGGAGCGCACGGAGGGCCGGAGCTCGGGCCGTTGCTCGGCCCGACAGCACCCACGATGAGACCGGCCCCGCCGGTGACGCTCAGGCTCGTGTTCGCGCCGAAGGCGATCGTCACGCCCGGGTCGATGGTCAGCACGGTGGTGGCGCCGGTGACGTTCAGGCCCTGCGGGGCGTCGTACACGCCGCAGGAGGACGCCGAGATCGTCGTGCTGGCGTTCACCTCCGGCCCGAGCACGCACCCGGTCCCTATCGTGACGGCGCCGCCGTCCGCGCCGGCTGCCGGGAGCGTACAGGTGGGAACGTGGGGCCCGCCTCCGTCGCTCGAGGGGCTGACGATGCCCCCATCGCCCGAGCAGGGCGCATGGCCCGCGTCGCCTCCACCGCCTCCCCCCTCGCTCGTCGTCGCGTCGACTCCACCATCGGGCGCGGAGCCCGAGGCGGGGGATGGTTCGGTGTACACGCCGTAGATGGGCGGCGTGAGCCCGGAGAAGCCCGACGACACGAGGGACGCGTACTGTCCGGCAGCGAAGCCGGCGCTCGTCACCTTGTTGCGGAAGAGGCCGTGCGCGTCGGCGATGTACACGTTGCCGTCGGCGTCGCACGACACCGCGGACAGTCCTCCCAGACTACCCGTCAAGGGAGGCCCCACCGGAGCGCCGCTGGTCGTGAACGGCTGCACGACCTGGATTCCGCTCTGCGTGTCGCCGGTGAAGCCGACGACGATGAGGGTGGTCCCGCCCGTCGCAGACTTCGGACACACGGTGATGCCGTAGGGGTTCTCCGAGGCGTTGAGCGGAGCAAACTGCGTCGCGTAGTCGAAGGTCTGCGCTGCAGCGCCGTTCTCCGTGCACTCGGCGACGCCGTACATCGGCACCGCCGCCGATTGGGCTCCGACGTAGTTGGCGACCCACAGGGTACCGTCGTCGGGATCGTACGCGACGCCGGACATGCCATAGGAGTCGGGGAAGCCCCCAGTGACCGTCACGGGCGAGCCGCTCGCGCTGAACACGGGGGTGCCCCCCGCCGCTCCGTTGCCCACGTAGAACTCGCTGTCGTGCGGGTCTTAGACGATCCCGCGAGGAACGGCGAGAGGGCTGAACGCACCTGCGGGCAGCGTCTGCGGGGCGAGCGACGTGGTGAATGCGCTCACGGCGTTGGTGGGCTGGCCGACCGTGACGTACACGACGCCACCCGCGAGCCCGATTCCGCCGCCGTTGAGGGGGCCGATGGGGCTCGGCACGGCGACGTGCGCCAGCGAGTTTCCCTGTGCGTCGAACGAGAACAGCGTGCCGGTCGAATCGATGACGAAGACCGCGGGCGAGCCCGTGCTCGCGTCGCTACCGCCACCGCCTCCGGAGCCAGGGGCGCACGCGAACACCACCGCCGCCCCCACGCCGACCGCCACCAAGCCAAGCCCCAACGCTTTCCCGTGACGCATCATGATTGTCTCCTCTCGAGCTGAGACGCTCAGAACGTGATGTTGAAGTTCGCGGTGCCGCCGCCCGCGTCGGGTGGGCAAGCGCCGGACGACGGTGCAGCCGTGGCTGCGGAGGCTGGGGATCGATCCGGAGAGGTTCCGGCGGTGGGCGGCGATACCCGAAGCTCGTGAACGCTACTGCGTGGTGCAAGTCTGCGTGCACGTGCACCAGTTGGCACCGCAGTTGGGGCTGATGCAGGGGTCCGCGACGATGACGTACCCAGGCGGCGAGCTGCTGCAGTTCAACACGTCAACGCCGGCAGGGATGGGTCCAGTCGCACACGTGTCGCCTGGCCACGGAGTCTTTATGTCCTGGTACCTCGCGACGAGCTGCCCCTTGTAGTCGACACACTGGGTGTAGGTCTGGTCAGCCCCGGAGCCATCGACGCCCGTCCCGATGCTCGACCAGCAGCAGACCGACCCTCCCCCCGTGGGGTTTGGTTTTGGGCACCAGCACGTCGCAGGTTGGTCGCATTGGACGAGCCCGCTGAACTGCTCCTGCCCGCCATCGGGCAACGCAACGGTCGTGAAGGAGAGCCCCTCGCAGAAGGCATACACACCCCCGTCGATGTCGTCGGGGATGGGCGTGTCAGGCGTGCAGCCTGGACAGCCGCCATCGCCGCCGCTGGCTCCTCCGTCGGAGTTCGGACCGCTGTCGCCCCCGCCTGGCCCGCTGCCGCAGGAGCTGGTCGAACCGATCGCGGCGTCTCCCGCGAAGACGCCGTAGACCGGCGGCGTGACGACGAAGTGAGAGCCATCCGGTGACGCCGGGCCCAGCGCCACGATGCCCGCGCTCGTGACCTTGCCGCTGTAAAGCCCACTCTGGTCGGCGACGAAGAGGACACCCTGCGCATTGCAGGACATTGCGTAAGGTCCGGTCAACGAGGGGGAGGTGCACGGTAGCCCGAGCTGACCTCCGTTCGGCGCCCCCGCCGCCGTCAGGAATGCCACGATCTGCGCGGAGGACGACGAGCTGCCCGAGTAGCCGACGACCTCGATGTCCGCCGTCGCGCCGGTCGCCGCGGCGGTGCAGATCGCCACCGACATCGGCTGCGCTCCGGTGGCCAGGATGGCCTGCTGGGCCGGGTTCGGGACACCGTACTGCTCGAGGTTCGTGTCGGCGCGGTTCCACGGCCCTGCATCCTGGCCCGCGGCGGTGCGCTGCACCGACCAGATCGTCTGCGCGCTGTAGGCTAGACTGATCGGGTTCGAGCCCGAGCCCGTGCCGAGGTTGCAGTTGGGCTCCGAGGTTGGCGGTACCTGCAACACCGTGGTGGCCTGGCCACCCACGGATTCGACCTGCCAGGCACAGATGCCGCCGTTGCTGGCCACGTAGAAGTCACTGTCGCTGGGGTCGTAGACCATGCCCGTTGCACCCGCGAGGGGGCCGAAGGCGGGCAACCCCAGGTTGCCCTGCAGCACCTGAGGAGACAGCGTGTCCGTGCTGTAGATGGTCACGGGGCTCGAGCTCGAACCGTTGGTCACGTACAGCGCATTCGTACTGCTGCCGCTGGTCGGGTTGGGGCCCATCGTGAGGCCTCCGCCGTTGTTGGGGTCGACGGGACCCGGCAGCGAGGCCGTGGCGACCTTGTTTCCCTGCGCGTCGAACGAAAACAGCGTGCCGGTCGAGTCGACGACGTAGACCGCAGGCGGGCCGGGGGCCGTGGTGCTCGCGTCGCGACCTCCTCCCCCTCCGGCGCCGGGGCCGCACGCGAACGCCACCGCCGCCCCGACACCCATGATCACGAGGCCGAAGCAGAGCACCTTTGCATTCAGGTGATTCGTGGCGATCGAGACGGTGCGCGTATTCACGATGAGTTCCCCTTCGGTTCAGAACGTGATGTTGAAGTTCGCCGTCCCGCCGCCCGCGTCGGGAGGGCTGCAGGCCCCAGCGCCGCACTCGAACTCGTCCGCGGTGCCCGTCAGGGTCCCATGAACGATGTAGGCCGAGGCGACGCCGCTGGACCCGGTGGCGGGCGTGGCCGACGTGATGTCGAGCGACACGGTGCCGACCGGGTTGCCGCCAGCAGCGGGGCAGCCGGAGAGCCCCTGGGCCCCCGCCGCGAAAGCAGTGCCGTAGCTCGTGCCCGCGGTCAGGTACGAGAGCTCGAAGGTGGCGCACATGCTGGACGCCGTGAACGTCCCGCTCGCGGACGAGGTCTGGATGCCCACGGTCAGCGTGCCCTTGGTGGCCCCGGCGGGGCTGTTCACCACCAGGGTGGGAGCGCCCGTCTTCGGGGCCGAGTCGGCCGTCAGTTCGAACTCGTAGAAGGTACCGATGGCGGTCGAGTACGTGTCGGCCAGGATCGCGCACGTGATGTCGATGTCGATGCTTCCTCCGCTCTGATCGGTGCCGGTGATGGTGCCGCTCGCGTAGTTGGTCAGGGCGGAGCCGCCCGTGCCGGAGCTGCACCCCGAGCTCCCCGAGCCGCCGCTCGAGCTGCCGGAGCCACCCGAGCTGCCAGACCCGCTGCCCGATCCGCCGCTGCTGCCGCCACTGCCAGACCCGCTGCCCGACCCGCCGCCGCTGGACCCGTTGCCTCCGCCGCCACCGTTCGGGGTGGTGCTGCTGCAGGCGCACAGCGCCGCACCGATGACGAGGAATGCAAGGTGGGTCTTCATGAGCCGCATGCAGGTCCGTCGAGCAGGACTCGTGCCGCTGGAATCGAGCGTTTTCGCCGCGATCTCGCCCGATTCTCGGTGTGGCGCCGCGGAGGCGCCTCCGGAGGCGCCTCGCTTCCATCGCGCGTGAGCCGTCTGCTAACGTGCGCCTGCAGGACCCTCCGCGCGGCAAGCGCTACTGGCACTCGGCGGTCGCGAAGCGCCCGTCGTGCATCGAAAACGGACCGCCGTGGTCGTCGAGAGGCCCTCGCTGCTCGTCGAAAGGGCCGTCTTGTTCGACGAAAGGCCCTTCGACCTCGATGAAGATTGAAGAATCCGCTCGCCTTCACTGGACGCACGCCCCGCACGTGCGGTCAGGGTTGCAGGCAGCCGGAGCCGGCGTCGTAGTCCGCCGTGCTGGAGCACACGGGGAGCGTGAAGCTGCCGGTGACCGTGCCGCCCGTGCCTCCCCAGTCGATGGTGAGCGTGCCTGCGACCGTGGACGAGCTGATCGTCGTGAAGGTGATGCTTCCACCCGACGCAATGCCCCTGAACACTCCCGACTGGCACGTCGCGCTGTTGGCGCCGTAAACCGCTTCAGGCTCGCCGACCTGGTTGCCTCCGGCGTCGGGGACGGTGAACTCGTACGCCGTCCCGGTCTGGATCGGAGATGTCTCGATGACCTCGACGCTGATGCCCCCTACGCCGGCGTAGGTGCTGCTTCCGGCCGCGAGCCCGCAACCCTGGAACTCGGTCAGGCTGGCGTTGGCGATCCCGATCATTATTGCGTAGCCGGTCCCGGGCTGGCTGAGGGTCGTTGCAACCCCGCTCATCCCCGTGAACGACTGCAACGGGAGCCCGTTCTGCGCCTGGACGTCGGGGACCTGGCCGGTCACCGTCGTTTGCCCGCTTCCGCCACCGTCGCTGGAGCCCGAGCTGCTCCCGGAGCTACTCCCGGAACTGCCTCCAGAGCCACTGCCGGAGCCGCTGCTCGATCCGCTGCCGGAGCTGGAGCCGGAGCTGGAGCCGCTGCTGGACCCACTGGAGCTGGATCCAGAGCCGCTGTCGGAGCCGGAGCTGCTGCCGCCACCGCCTCCCGAGCTACCGCTGCACGCCAAGCTGAGCGCCCCTGCGCCGCCCACGGCGAGAACGAGGACCAGACCATGCCACTCACGAATCATGAGGTCTCCTGCGATTGAAAGGCCGCTCGCCTGCACTGGACGCACACCCCGGGGCCCCGTGCCGCGGAGCGATCCCTGTCATTGCAATGAGAAGCTCGTGACTTCGGTGCAGGCCCCTCCGTCCGGGCTCGTTACAGGGACGCCGAGCAAGAGGCTGTTCGACGTCGCGGTGTACGAGTCGGTCGAGGGCGGCCCACTGCCGCCGCACACGTTCGTGGTGGTGATGGACGTGCCGGAGACCGTGTACGTGCTGCAGCCGCTCTCGGTCTGCCCCCCGACGCCGGCCACGGCTTCGATGCTGCCCCCACCCGACGTCGCCGTGATGACGGACGTCTCCTGGAGTTGTGCCGGCTCCAGCGGGGGGCAGTTTCCGTACAGCGTCTGCGCTGTCACGTTGTAAGTCCCGCTGACGATGGTTCCTCCGGTGAACGCTGGCGGCGTGCCCGTGCCGTAGGCCTGGCCAAACAGCGGGCCAGTCGGCATGAGGTCGTTGCACGTGCCGCCAGTGCCGCTGCTGCAGCCGGAGCTGCCGCCGGAGCTAGAACCGGAGCTACCTCCCGAGCTGCCTCCAGAGCCGCTGTCGGAGCCGGAGCTGATGCCGCCACCGCCCCCCGAGCCACCGCTGCACGCCACCACGGAGCTGAGCGCCGCGCTGCCCCCCACTGCGAAAACGAAGACCAACCCGTGCCAGTGCCGCATGGTGCTCCCCCTCTGGTTCGTTCTGAAGTGCGGTGACCCAGGTGGATCGACGAAGCACGATGCGTCGCGATTCGAGCCGATTCATCGCCCGCTTGGATGACGCCTGCCCCGACAAGGTCATAGTCGCCGTCAGCACGGCCCGTGCCGCTCGCCTCAAGCCGTCTTTCCCGTCGAATCGCGATCGAAGGCGCGCCGGACACGGAGGCGCCTCCACGGCGCCTTCGGATCCGTGAGGCGCAGTGTCGACCGACCGAGGCGCGAAGTCGCCATCGGTCGACGCCACCACGACATTGCGCTGCACGAGGTCGCCCCACAGCCACACCGAGTCAACACCGCGACAGTCTTCGCTCCGTTCGCGCGCATCCCTTTGCCCTTCGACGCACTATTGGCCCGAGCAGGTTGTAAATCGGGGCGCGCCGCCGCCCGACATGTTGCCTCTTGATCGATGAACGAGCGGATGCGACGCTCAACACTGGTGTCAGGGCACCCATGAGGCGGCGCCGGGTCTGGAAGGGGTCACCAAGGAACAGGGAGGAACACCGATGACGAAGCGAGAGCTCGAAGGCGTCTTCCTCTTGCTGCCTGCAGCATTCGCGCTCTGTACAGCCAGCTGTCAATCCCAGAGCAATGCTCCGCAGCCGCTGAGCCAGAGCGATCTCGACTACCAGGTCGTCGAGAACATGGTTGGTGTCATTACGGAGATCAACAACAACCCGTGGTTGACGCAGACCGGCACCGTGAACGCCTCCGGCGCGTGCACTTCGGGATCGTGGTCGGTGAACTCGACGAACAATGCGACATACCAGGCGATGATCAACTACGGGCTGGAGGATTGCTCGTACACCGGGACCGCCGGCAGCACGCCGACCTTCACAGGGTCCGTCCAATATGCGACTCCGTCCAATTCCTATGCCACTTTCACCTCCAGCTCGCTGACGGCCACGGGCTCGATCTCGGGGACGACGTTGAGCGGCTACTCGGGGTGTGCTCTCGCCGCGACGGGATCGGCTGGGGGCACGGTGTCCGGCACCCTTTGTGGGCGGCCCTTCGGACCGCCCGGCGCTTCCAGCAGCAGCAGTGGCGGGAGCAGCGGGAGTTGCAATACGTCGGCGTGCAACGACTACGAGGAGCAGTGTACGAGCAATCCGAATAGCCAAGCGCCGTGCTACTGCGCTGCCGCATGTGACTGCGCCTGTTCAGGAGACACGTCGTGCGCACAGTCCAATGCTGCATCGGCGGCCTCGCTGGGAACGACCTGCCAGTACTGACCCAAATTCAAGTCCGAATCCGGGCCGTAGGAGTGCCCCCGGTCCCGCCGCTGCTGAGCACCTGGTCCCTCCGAGCCGATGCATCCCCTTTTTTGATGACGCGTGCCTACACCAAGCTGGATCATCGGTCGATCGCGTCGCTCAACCTGGTGAAGTAGGGAAGGCAGCGAGGGCAGGGGGGCCAGCCGCTTGACGGAGGCGGCTGGAGCTTTTCCATATTGTAGTTTGCCTGAAGGGCAGATGTAGTGCGGCCGTACCAGGCTGCAGCGGGGGGGGTCGCGGATGTTCCTGTCGAGACGACACGTGATGCGCGGCGGCCTGCTGGCCATGGTGGGGGCTGGCTGCTTTTCGTGCTCCTCCACGAGCCCTCCGCACGAGGGCACCGATGCGGCCGTGCACGATGCCGCGTCGTCATTCGAGTCCGGGTCCTTCGACAGCTCGACCGGCCCCGACGCGCAGGCCGGAGAGGATGCGGCCCTCGACTCGGCGTCCCCAGACTCTCCCGGCAGCGACGCCCCGACGGGGCTCGACGCCGGAGATGCAGCCACGGAAACGTCGACGATCCAAGATGCCGGCGAGCCTCAGGATGCCAGCGAGGCGTCCAGCGTCGAGGACGCCGGCAGCGACGGGGCCCCCACCGATGCGGCGAGCGAGGCCGAGGCCGGGCCGGTGAATGACGCGGCGGTGACCTGCAGCGGCCCTGCGGACGGCGGCGTGTGCAACACCTTCGCCAACATCGGCTCCATGGTCACCGCGGGATGCGGCTCCGTGCCTGCCGCGACCGGGGGCACGATCGTGGACGGCACCTATGTTCTGACAGCGGTCACCTTCTACGGGAGCAGCTGCTCGGGAGACGCGAGCGTCGCCATCCCCGTGGGCTCGGAGACCCTGGTGGGCTCGGGACTGGACACGGGCGGCTGCCTGCACGAGATCTTCCTCAACGCGGGCGGAGACGTGACCAACACCACCTCCATCTGTTCGACCCAGGGGATCCAGTACACCTGCAGCGAGGTGTGTCCTGCGGGCGACGCAGGCGCAGTCACCCAGCAGTACACGGCGACCCCCACGACGCTGACCGTCTACTCGAGCAATGCGGACGGACCCTACGCCGGGACCTACACGAAACAGTGAGGACGGCAACGTCCCGACCGCGGGGCTTTGCAGCGCACGCGGTCGCCGGGCTTCACTCGTCGAGTGCTCCGGGCGTGTCGTCGTCGAGCTCCTTTCGTACCACGGGGCCTTCGCGTACGCGGTCCCGACGGAGGACGCGAGAACCACGACGAGCAGGATGCCCACGAACACAGAGGAGGCAGTGGACCGAGGCGGAGCGCCGCTCCACGAACCACCCGTTCTCGCTGCGATGCACGTCGGGCGACAGCGTGACGGTCGAGCCGGGCCAGGGCACACGCGTGTTGGCGCCGCTCACGACCTGGAGCCAGTCGCCGAGCGCCATGGAGCGCTGGCGGTATGCCGGGGGACACGGTGTCCGTTCGCGGAGAGCTCACCGAGCCGGACCTCGGCGCCTGCCGCGCGGCGGACGTGGGGTTCGCGCTCCGCGCACCGGTGACCGAGGTCCGAACGCACCAGGCGAAACACGCAGAGTGTACCTGGTCGAGGGCTGGCTCGACGTGGATGTACGATCCCTGTCGGGAGCTCTTGTTCTCGCCGGTCTCCCGGATGGCGAGGCCGACGACCGCCCCTGCCTCGTCCGACTCGACGACGCCGCGCACGATCGCCGGGCCGCCGTGTCGGCGCGGGCGCGTGCTCGCTCACGGCGAAGACGCTCTGCGAGGTGCAAGGCGACGAGCAGCGGACCGCCACACCACAACCCGGCGAGGACGAGCCAAGTGACCAGGACCGAGAGGTGATTGCTCGGCAGGTAGGCAGTATCGTGCGGCACCATAGTCACGACCCGAGGTCGAGCGTCGCCGGGGATGCAAGAAGAGCTGGTCCGTAGTCCCCCTCGATCACGATGCAGCCGCCGCAGACAGCGGTTCCCCCGCTCGAAGAAACAAGTCAACCCCGGGCACGCTGGCGCCGATGACGCAGACGGCGCTTTGCGGAGCGGACGCAGCTGGAGAGGCGCGCGTGGGGCCCCTTGCCCCGTTCCGGCTCGTCCGGGTAGGCTCGCTCGAGCTTCGGTCGTCGCGCGACCGACTGGGGGATCGACGCGGCCACTGCCGACGATGCGGCGGTGGCGACGGTGGTTGAGGCGACCACCGTCTTCGTGCGATCCGCGTGCGCGCGAGCCTGGGCGGCGGAGCGACCATCTTGCGACCAAGCATCCTTCCGGGTCTCGTCGCTGCGGGCCTCGCCGCGGCGTGCGCGCGCAAGGACCCGGCGGACGCGGTGCTGCGCCCCGAGGCGGCGATCGAGGCGGCGGGCCCGGACGCGGCGATCGAGGCGGGCTCCGCGTCCTGCGAGGCCGAGGCGCGCCGCTGCGACGGCCTGGCGATCGAGGCCTGCTCCGCGACGGGCGAGTGGCGAGAGGCCGGCCTGTGTGCGATGAGCGAGCAGTGCCGCGACGGCGCGTGCCTCCCGGTGCTCCCCCCACCGTGCACGCCCGGCGCCCGCCGCTGCGCGGAGATGTACCCGCAGACTTGCGACGACGCCGGCCGCTGGCGTACGGGCCGATCGTGCAGCCGGTCGTCGGCGTGCAGCGAGGGCGTCTGCGTGCCGTGGCGGCCGCCACGAAGCGTCGAGCTCCGGTACTGAGCGCACGCCCGCACGCCGGTCGGCTGCGTCGGCTTGCCGAACCCGGAGGCCGAGTGGACCCCCACTGAGGGCGCGGACGATCAGCCGCCCGCCGTCTCGCCGGAGCTGGCAACCAGTGGTGGATCGGGAACTCCTGCGCCTTCCCTTTTCACGCCACGGGCCCCGGCGGCGAGCCGAATGGGGACCAAGAGAGGCGAGTCATGGGGCACCGCATGGACGGCCGCCGGCTGTGTCCCCGTCGGTCCGGCGCTCTCGCGGTCGATGCCACGGCCGGAATGTTGGTACCCTCTCCTCCGATGGGCTCGATGGACGTGAGGTATGCGGCTTCTTCCGGCTGTCTGGCCGGAGCGCTGGCCTCGGCTCTGCTGGCCTGCGGCGGCCCGCAGGTCCCTCCCCCGGTGAGCACTGAACCGTCCGGCCACCCGGCTCCCGCACCGACGAGCTCGGACTCGTCCGCGTCAGCGCCCGCGCCTGTCCCCTCTGCGGCTCCGGCGCCGGCGGCGTCGACGGCGAGCTGCGGGGAGGGCGAGGTGCGCGACACGCACGGGAGCTGCGTCCCGGCGATCTGCCCGGCGGGTCAGGTGCTGAGCAGCGATGGAACCTGCAAGGCGCCGCCCCCGTGCATCGACGGCGAGGAGATGATGGGCGCGTGCATCTGTCCTCGCGGAAAGAGCGTCGACGAGACGGGTCACTGCGTCTTCGGACAGTGCCCGCCCGGCACGGGGGGCGGCCCCGTCTTCCGCAACGAAGCCACCGGCGAGTGCCTGGAGTGCCGGCCCGGCACCATGCCCTGCGGCGATCACTGCTGCGTCGGCGGCGGACCGCGCTCGCACTGAGCGGCGCACCTCCCTGCCGCCACCTATCCGCCAGCCGCCGCTCCCTGCAGCGTCGCGCGAGCCCGCTCGTACGCCGCATCGAGATCCCGCCGGTCCAGCGGGACGAGCCCGGCGGCGGTGTCGCGGATGGCGTCGAGCTGCTCGGCGAGGGCGTGGCGCGCGGCCTCCGACATCCGCGGCCCCAGGCGGCGGATCATGTCGAGCTGCCGGATGAGCACCGCGGGGGTCGTCGCCGACGCCTGCCGGATCTGGTCGAACGCGAGCTTGACGAGCCGGTGGATCCGCACGGCCGGGATCCACACGCGCAGCTCGCCGGAGGCGTCGTACCAGTTGCCCTCGAGCGGCGGCTTCTCGGCCAGCACCAGCAGCGCGTCCGCGAGCCAGTCGACGCACGCCACGCCGGTGAACGTGTCGTTGACCGCCGGGCTGAGCGCGCGGATGGCGATCTCCACGACCTGCGCGATGCCGAACTCGCTGTCCTGCGTCAGCGTGCGATGACGGCCGATCACCACGTGGCGATCGATCGCCGCCTCGAGCCGGCGCCCTGCCGACGCCGGCACGACGGACGCGAGCGGCTCGCCGCGCAGGACGAACTGCCCGGGGCGGAACCGGAGCACGACGAGCGCCCCGGCGTCGCGCGCGGCCGAGACGAGCGCGCCGTGGTCGAGGTGCTGCATGTACCCGCTCCTCGGGCAGGGCACGCTCGCGCCGGCCTCCGCGCTCCGCAGGATCGCGTCGTCGTCGGGTGCGGCGCCGGTCCCCTCGCACGCGGCCCGCTGGTGCGAGCCGACGACGGCCGGATAGAGGTCGTCGACGATGCGGGCGATCATGTCGGGGTTCTGGATCGACGTCGCGATGCGGTGGCTGTAGTAGACGAGGAAGGCGAAGCTGCCGACCACGAGCACCCAGCTCGTGATCAGCGAGATCTGCGGGATGAAGCGCGAGCTCGCGTCCTGGTGGGTGACCAGGAAGCACAGGCAGACGTAGATGAACGTCCCCATGAACAGGCCGATCGTCACCTGCGTGACCCAGTCCTGGAGGAAGCGGTAGAGCAGGCGCGGCCCGAACAGCGTCGCGACCATCGACAGCACGAGCAGCGCGACGGAGAAGATGAGCGCGAGCACGGTCGCGACCGAGCCCATCATCGCCGACAGGATCGCGCGCGCGTCGTCGATGCTGCCCATCGTCAGCCACGACGGAATGCGAATGACGCCGTACGCGTCGAGGACGTCGGGGATCATCGTCAGGCCGAACAGGGCGATGGCCCCGAACGACACCTGGAGCGGGATTCGCCACAGGTTGACGTCACGCTGCGAGCGGAGCTTGACCGGGCGAGGAGCCAGCATGACGGCTCCCTATAGCGCACCCGTCCGTCACATCCCCCTCGTGACACCCGATGTGACACCCCGAGCCCCCCCGCACAAGCACGATCCCCGCGAAATTCCGTGCTCCACGCGGCGGCGCGCCCCGTGCACGGGGTCCGCTCCATGAATCCCGGACGGGCACACGACAGGATCGGGCTGGGCATGACGTTCGCGGCGAGCCTGCTCGCGGCTCACCTGGCGGCGGCGCGCGCCGCGCACGCGCAGACGGTGGTGCCGTCCACCGACGTGCTGGGGAACGCCGTCGTCAGCCAGACCGTGCTGCCCGCCACGAGCGGCGGCACGGGCGTCTTCCAGGCGCTCACGCAGAACAACGCGCAGTGGTGCTTCGCGACCTCCGCGGCGATGGTGCTGCAGTACTTCGGCGCCACCGTGCCGGAGTGCGAGCTGGTCGACCAGTGCCGCGTGGTCGACGGCGTCACCACGTGCGGGAACGACAACAACGCCGGGTGCTGCCCCGGCGGCGCGTCGAACAGCACGTGCGACACGGCCGGCGGCGACTCGCACACGATCCTCGAGTTCTACGGCGTACACAGCGTCTTCGCGGACCTCGCGGTCGCCCAGATCGGCGACGAGATCGCCGCTGGGAGGCCCGTCGTCACCGGCTTCGACGGCACCTGGGGCGGCCACGTGCTGGTCATCTCCGGCGTCGGCAAGAACAGCCTGGGCCAGCCCCTGCTGCTCATCGACGATCCGGCCGCCGACCAGTTCTCCACCATGCCGGCCGGCGCCTACGGCAACAGCGCGTGGGGAGACGGCAACCACGGCGACGTCTGCCCCGAGTCCGAGAACCCCTGCTGGATCACCTGGGAGCAGTACCAGTGCGCGTGCGACAGCAACGGCAGCGGCGCGTGCGGCTGCGGTCCGAACGGGACGAACTGCTTCGGAGGGCACTCCGCGGCGTGCGCCGGCGCGCCCCACACGGTGCAGGAGGAGGCCTACCAGATCGCGCCCGTCGCCCCCGCCCCGCCGGTCTGCACGACCGACTTCTTCGACTTCAGCGCGACCGCCGTCGGCAACTGCAACTACTGGGCGGAGCAGGGCGGCAACAGCGTCGTGGCGCTCACCGCCACCCTCGTCGACGGCGGCGCGGCGGTCGGCTACTCGGCCTCCTACCAGTACCCGTACGGCGCGCCGGTCAATCACATGCAGGTGGGGCTCTCCCCGGCGGCCTACCAGAGCTGGCTCGGCTCGGAGTCGGCGAGCTCCTATCGCCCCACGCAGACCAGCGTCGTCTACGCCGGCGGGCAGTGGCAGCTGAGCGGCATCACCGAGCCGCTCCAGCCGGGCGAGAAGAGCGCCATCAGCAACAACGCGATGCTCATGACGGAGACGCCGTCGTTCACCACCCTGAACGGCAGCGTGTACACGCCCCAGGCGGGCTACGTGCTGGCGGATCTCTACGTGTACAACCAGCCCGGCACGCCCGGGTACCTACTCAGCGCGACCTGGGTGCAGATGACCGCGAGCGTCCAGCAGGCGCCGGTCGCGACCTTCACGCCGGCGGCCGAGTTCCAGAGCGTCTTCAACGAGAACTTCGCCGCGGGCCTGCGACCCACCCGCATCTCGGCCTACACCACGGACAGCGCGGGCGACGTCTCGTACGCCGCCCTCTGGGTCCCAGACGGCGGCGCCAGCTGGTACCTCTACGTCGGCCTCTCGCCGGGCGCGCTCAGCGCCCTGAACCTCTCGATGTACAGCAGCGGGTACACGCTCTCCTACCTGAGCGCGCTCGACGACAGCTACAGCGCGATCTGGACGTACACGGATCCGTAGCGAGCCCCCCCGACGGAAAAGCGGCGCCGGCCAGACCCACGCGCATGCGCGTCTTCGAGGTTGGCCAGGTCCTGACGCACGAGCGCTCCGCGCCCCGGCTCATCCCGTCGGAGATCAGGGATTCGGCTCGTCCAGCCGGACCGGCAGAGGCTCCATCGCTGCAAACCCCCGCGTGTCATGGGCCGGGACGAGCGTCATCTCCGGGAACCGCGACGCCAGCGCGGCCATCTTCAGGATCCCGCCTCTTACGGCGCGCGCGTCCTGGTCGCCCAGCGATCGCATGAGCCAGGGCCGCTCCTCGCGCTCCAGGATCCCCTCGCGCTGCCACACGAGATCGCCCACGAGCGCGAGCCGCGCGCCGCTCGGCGTCGCGAGGAAGACGATCACCGACCCCGGCGTGTGCCCCGGCGCGGGGACGACGACGATCGCGCCGTCGCCGTAGACGTCGTGGCTCTTCGGGAAGCCGAGGTAAGGGCCGCCCTCGAACGCGTACGTCTCCCAGCGCACGCCGTCGATCCCGCGCACGAAGTCCATGGTCCACCCACCCTCGTCGACGAAGCGGCGCTCCTCGGCGGTGACCCACACCGGCGTGTCTGCAAGCTCGCCGAGGCCGGCCGCGTGGTCCCAGTGCGCGTGGGTCAAGAGGACCGCGCGAAGCCGCCGCCGGTCGTAGCCTGCCGCGTCGAGCTGCTCGGCGGCGGATCGCCCGCGCACGTAGCGAGTCACCGCGCGGAACCACCATGGCATCGCGCCGACCCGCGCGTCGATGTCGCGTCCGAGCCCCGTGTCGATCAAGAGGTCGCCCTTCGGGTGGCGCACCAGCACCGCGGTCATTGCGAAGTCACGTGCCTCGAAGAGGGACCCTCCCCGGTAGCCGAAGCCGGCGCTGCGCTTGGTCACGCCCGTCGGGATGGCGTAGACACGCATCGAGGACGGCGGCGCCGCGGGCGGGAGCGACCCCTCGTATGCCGGCGGCGCGGGCAGCGGGCACGCGGCAAAGGTCGCCGCGAAGGCGCCCAGCGCGACCGGGACCGCAACCGCCGCCCCGCGCCGCGCCCACCTGCGGCGGCGGGATACACGGGGGGTGGCCGGCGGGCTCATGGTCGCGCGATGGTAGCCGAGAGATGCACGAGCAGGGCAGGGCGAGCTGGTCCGCCGGCGATCCTCTCCCGCCATGGTAAGCCCACCGCATGCGCGTCTTCGAGGTCGGCCAGGTCCTGACGCACGAGCGCTCCTTCACGGACGAAGACGTCCTCGCCTTCCAGCGTCTCTCCGGGGACTCCGGGCGCCACCACGTGAAGCCCGGTGCCTCGGGCCGGCGGATGGTCCACGGTCTGCTCACCGCGAGCATCCCCACGAAGCTCGGCGGCGACATCGACTACCTCGCGCGCGAGATGCACTTCGAGTTCCTGCGTCCCGTCTTCGTGGGCGACACCGTCCGCTGCAGCGCCGAGATCACCGAGGTGCTCCGCGAGACCGGGCGCGTACGCCTGACGATGGCGGGCGCGTGCAGCAACCAGAGCGGCAAGGAGGTGCTGCGCTTCTCGACCCGCGGGGTGGTGCTCGACGACGCGGAGTGATCGCGCCTCTGCGCGCCACTCCCACGCTCGTACTCGGTCTGGCTGCCGCAGCCTTCTCGCTGGGCGCCTGTGGTGGCGGCCTGACCGAGGGCGAGGGGGGGCGACGGGGGCACGCGGGACGGCGGGCACGCGACAGCACGGCGACGCTCGTCAACGAAGAGGGCGCGACGGTGTTCGACGCGACGTCGCTCGGAGGTACGGCGTACTGGAGGGAGATCGGCAAGGGAGGCGACGGCGGCGTCAATCTCCCGGTGGCCGTCGAGAGCGCGCCTCTCCTCGGGGGCGCCGTGACGTTCATCGCGAACTTCTCTCCTGCCCAGCACTTCGGGACCCAGATCGGCGTCACTTCGAGCACCGTCTTCCTCGGCGCGGGCTTCGCGCTCTTCGACTTTCCGCCGAGCGGCGTGCCGGCTGGAGGCCCGGCCCAGGTCGACGCGGGGCCCCCAAGGCGGGCGGCGGAACCGCTACCGTGGTCGCGCGCGACACCAGCCCCACCGCCATCGCGGCCGATGCCACCTCCGTCTACTGGAGTGACCAGGAGGGGGGAGCATCGCCAAGTGAGCGCGGGACCCCTCACGGTCCCGGATACGGCCACGTCTTGTTGTACAGCACGGTCTCGTAGTCCGTGATCGCCGTCTGCACGTACTGGAGCCCGTCCCCCGTCAGCGTGCAGCTGGTGGTCGCGTTCCCCGTGAGCCAGTAGGCCAGCGACAGGTACCACTGCTGCACCTCGGTGCACCCCTTGGCCCCCGCGTTGGCCTGCTGGAAGTTAATCTCCCAGGTGTAATCGAGATAGACGTAGAGCTGATATGCGGGATTGAAGATGGATGTCGCGTAGAGGGGATTGGTCTTGTCCTGGACCGCGTTGATGTATCCCTTCTTGGTGCCCGACGGGGTGCTCACCCCCAGCGAGGTCGCGCTCTCGCAGTAGAAGGTGATCCCGGCGTCGAACGGGATGTTGTTGGCCTCGGTGGTGGCGGTGCACGTGTACCCCGACGGCAGGGTGTCCAGCAGGAACGTGCCCTCGCACGCGGGCGTGTCCTGGAAGAGACCGTAGCTGTGGGAGTAGTCCACCTGGCCGGTGGCCGGATCGGTCGACGACGAACCGCACGGCCCCGGGGGGCTGTCGCCCGAGACCGTGCCGGCGCTGATGGCCCAGATGCCGCAGTTCTGACCGCCGCAGGTGTCGTCGTTGGTGCTGACGACCGGGGTGATGCCGCTCTCGTTGTAGGCCTGGGACTTCAGCAGCTGGCCTTGCCAGGGCTCGGTCATGCCCGCGATCTGCATCCCGGCGAGGATGCAGCCGTCGTAGAGGTCGTAGCTGGCGTTGCCCGTGGCGATGGGATCGTCGGCGGGAGGGGAGCAATCGGCGATGCAGCCGCCAGCCAGGCTGCAGCCGGCGAAGAGCCCGCCGCCGCCGTCCGAGGTGGGAGCGATGCCCGCGTCGGTGGCTGCGTCCGGCGTGGCCCCTGCGTCCCCGGAGCCCGAGGACGAACCCGACGAGGAGCCGGAGGAGGAGCCGGACGAAGATCCCGAGGACGACCCAGACGACGAACCCGATGAAGAGCCGGACGACGGGCCCGACTCCCGCGACACGCCCGCTTCCGAGGTGTTCACGTCACTGTCCGGGGAGCCACTGCACGCGCCGAGCGTGAGGGGAGCGAGCACCGCGACACCGGCGAGGAGATTTCGAGCGACCAAGGGGACCTCCGTTCGAACGGGGCATCGCAGAAAGCGTGCCCGTCGAGACCCGGTCGCAACGGGGCCCCGGCGTGCGCCCTGGCGAAGAAACGTCGCCTCCCGCTGCACGGAACGCCCCCGGCACCGGAACACCCACACGTCACGCCGAAACAGGGCGTGTTTCGCCCGGAGCGCGGTCCCCTACGGCCCGTGGTCCACCGCCAGCGCATAGAACTGCACCTTCGCCCCCACCGCCGCGCTGCTCCCCGTCGACTGATCGTAATCCCCCGCCTTGAAGTACATCGCCTCCTGGTCGAAGCTCGACGACATCGCGAACGACTGCGTCGCCCCGCCGTCGATGCTCACGGTGATCGTGCTGCCCGACAGTCCGATGACGTAGCTCCACTTCGTGCCCAGCGGCGCGCTCCCCACGGTGTGCTGCACCTCGTTGCCGCCAGCGGGAGTCTGCTCGATGGCCAGCACGATGGAGCCGCTGGCGTAATAGAAGAGCTCCAGCAGCGGCTTGGTCGACGCCGGTGTCCCGGTGCCGAGGTGAATCTGCCCGACGGCGACGTGGTCGGGGACGGTCGTCGCTTTGAGCGTCGCGCTCAGCGTGTGGGTGCCGGTCGGCGCCCAGTTGGCGGGGGCACCGGCAGCGGTCATTTCGCGCAGCTCCGAGCGCGGGTAGTCCGAGTTCGCCGTCGTCACCCCGTCCTCGGGGTCCCAGAAGGTCATCGAACCGTCGTCGGGATCGGTGAAGAAGTAGCTGTCGTGGTATCCCCCCGGCCCCTCGAGCTGCGCGGGCGGGATGGTCGTGGGCGCGCCCGCCTCGCCGACGGGCTCCTGGAGCTCCCACACCGAGAGATCGAAGTTGCCGCCGGGGGCGACGCCCGGGTTCAGGGGACCCGCGTCGGACGTCCCTGCATCCGCGGCGTCTGACACCCCGGCGTCCGGACCTGCCTCCTCGCCAGGCGAGGGCGAGGCATCACCCGCAGACACCGCGACTCCGGTGCTGCCGCTCCCTCCGCACGCCACGATCACACACAGCCAGCCCGCGACCACTCCTCGTGTCAGCAGCGACATGGTGCCCCCGGTCCAGCAGGTTCCGTACCAGCCGAGCCGCGTCACGCCCTCTGTCACGCTGCGGGGCAGAACCTCGCCGCCGCCACCGTAGAATCCCGGAGGCGCCCCATGAGCTACTACTGGACCTACTACGCTCTGACGTTCTTCCTCGCGTACGCCGTCCGGAACCCGTGGGTGTGCGGCGTGGCCCTGGCCTTCCTCGCGGTACGCTCCTGGCTCCCGGATCCGGTCGTGCTCGCACGCACCCTCGCGCGCATCGGTTCGCTCAAGACGCAGGTCCGCCTGAACGCCGCGAACGTGACGGCCCGGCGCGATCTCGGGCGGGCTTACCTCGATCTCCTCCGGCCACGCACGGCGCTCCGCTACCTCGACGAGGCGCGGGCGCGCGATCCGCGCGATCCGGAGATCGCCTACCTCCGGGGCCTCGCGCTCCTGCGGCTGCGCGAGGACGAGGCGGCGCTCGCGGCCCTGGGAGAGGCGGTGGGCATCGACCCCGAGAAGGGAGAGCCCTTCTCGAGCGGCAGCTCGAAGCGACCCGGGACGAGCTTCAACCGGTACGGCGACGCCTACCTCGCGGCCGCGCGCGCCCTCGAGCGCCTGGAGCGACTGCCGCAGGCCGAAGAGGCGCTGGCGATGAGCGCGAGCTGCAACTCGTCGCTCATCGAGCCGCGCGTGCGCCTGTCGCGGGTGCGCAGGGCCCGCGGTGACGAGGCCGGCTCGCGCGAGGCGCTCCGGGACGCGAGGAAGACCTTCGGCGAGCTCCCTCCCTTCATGCGTCGCAAGCAGCTCGGCTGGGGACTCCGCTCGTATCTGGGCTAAGTCGACCCCATGCCCCACGCCATCCGCATTCACCAGCACGGCGGTCCCGACGTCCTGCAGTGGGAGGAGGTCGCCGTCGGCGAGCCGGGCCCCGGCGAGGTGCGCATCCGCCAGACCGCCATCGGCCTCAACTACACCGACGTCTACACGCGCTCGGGCCTCTACGCTGCTCCCCTTCCGTCGGGGCTCGGCAGCGAGGCGGCCGGCATCGTCGAGGCCGTGGGCGAGGGCGTCAGCGATGTGGCGCCCGGCGACCGCGTCGCCTACGGCAACTCCCCCCTCGGCGCCTACGCCGAGGCGCGCCTCATTCCTGCCCATCGCCTCCTCAGGCTGCCGGACGCCATCACCGACGTGACGGCCGCCGCGATGATGCTCAAGGGCCTCACGGTGCAGTACCTGCTCCGCCAGACGCACGAAGTCCAGCGCGGCGACACGATCCTCTGCCACGCCGCGGCCGGCGGCGTGGGCCTCATCCTCTGCCAGTGGGCGAAGCACCTCGGCGCCACCGTCATCGGCACGGTGAGCAGCGACGAGAAGGCGGCGGTCGCCCGTGCGCACGGCTGCGACCACCCCATCGTCACCGCGCGGGAGGACTTCGTCGCGCGGGTGCTCGAGATCACCGGAGGTCGCAAGCTGCCGGTGGTCTACGACTCGGTCGGCAAGGACACGTTCATGCGATCGCTCGACTGCCTCGCCCCGCGCGGGCTCATGGTGTCGTTCGGGAATGCGTCGGGGCCGGTCGACAGCTTCAACCTCGCTGTCCTGGCGTCCAAGGGCTCGCTCTACCTGACGCGACCCACGCTCGGCACCTACGCCGCGAGCCGCGAGAACCTCGTGACGATGGCGAAGGACCTGTTCGACGTGGTGCTCTTGGGCGCGGTCAAGATCGAGGTCCACCAGACCTGTCCGCTGAAGGAGGCCGCGCGGGCGCACCGGGACCTCGAGGCGCGGAGGACCACGGGCTCGACCGTGCTCACGGTGTGAGGGGCGAGGTTGCAGCCGGAATGCCGGGCTGACGCCCGCGCGTAGGTACCCGAGACGTCCGCATTGGGCCGTCCAGGAGCCACGCGCATGCAACGCCATCGCATCGACACTCGCTGGACGCTGGGGCTCGCCCTCGGTGCCCTCGCCTGCGCAGTGCTCTGCGCGTGCCAGAAGGCCGACCGAGCGAGCCACGAGCCCCCCGCTGCTCCTGCCGCGGCGGCGATGCAGGCCGCAGGGTCGGGCCCCTCGTCCGTGACGGCTGTTGTGACACCACACGGGAACCGGGCAGAGACCTCCCGCCGCATCATCCGCACCGCCGAGCTCTCGGTCGAGACCGACGCTCCCGGGGTCGCCACGAGCAGGCTGGCCGCGCTCGCCGATGCCCACGCGGGCTTCGTCGTCAGCTCCGAGACCGGTCGCTCGACCGAGGCAGATGGTGCCGAGACGGTGTCGACGACCGTCATCCTCCGCGTGCCCGTGGAGAGCTTCGAGGACGTCCTCGCGGCGGTGCGTGCGCTGGGCTCGCGCGTCTCGAACGAGAAGGTGACCGGGCAGGACGTGACCGAGGAGTACGTGGATCTCGAGGCGCGGATCCGGGCGCAGCAAGCACTCGAGGAGCAGTACATGGCGATCCTCCGGGAGGCGAAGAGCATCCCGGACGTCCTCGCCGTACAGCAGAAGCTCGGGGAGGTACGCACCGAGATCGAGCGCGCGGAGGGCCGGCGGCGGCTCCTCGAGAGCGAGGCCAGCTTCTCGACCATCACGGTGCACGTGGCGCGGCGCATCGCCGGCGTCGAGGCCGGCGGTCCGGGATTCGGGCGGAGCGTGCACGAGGCCTGGAGCGATGCCATCACCGTGGGTCTCGCCATCGTCAACGGCGCCATCCGGCTCGTGGGCTTCCTGCTGCCCGTGAGCGTGCTCGTGGTCCTGCCGGCAGCGCTGCTCCTGAGAACCTGGCGCCGCCGCAAGCTGGGCCGTGTCTGATCTCTCGTGCGCCAGGACGGTCCGGCCCCACGGCACGAAGCGGGTTAACGCCGTAGACTGGGCCCATGCGGTGCCTGGCCCTCTCCCTCGCCCTCGCGGCGTGCGGCAACTCCTCGCCGGGCGGTGCTTCCGCGAGCGACGCGGGTCACGCCGGGGACGCCACGACACACGCCGACGCCGCTGCGCCCACCGACAGCTCCACGACGAGCGACGCCCCCTCGTCGATCGATACCGGCGTACCCCTGGACGCGGCCGGAGCGGGCACCGATGCCTCGGACGCCGGCGCCACCGGCGAGGCGGGCACCACCGTCTCCATGGAGGTCACCTTCTATGGCTGGGCCGACAACAGCCCTCCAGGCAACGCCATCGCCTATCCCATGAACGGCGGCTACCCGACGGTACACGACGCGGCCGGGGGAACCGGGACCTACGCCGACCCCATCACCTTCGCGACGGACCCCACCGAGCTGGCGCCAGGGACCCGGGTCTACGCTCCCTTCATCGAGAAGTACCTCATCATGGAGGACTCCTGCGGGCAGTGCGAGACAGACTGGTCCAGCCACGCGCGCCACATCGACGTATGGATGAACAGCGACGGGACGGAGGATCCCACTGACCTCGAGAACTGCGAAGATCAGTGGACGCAGACCTCGACCCCCGTCGAGATCGACCCTCCCCAGGGCCGGACCGTGACCACGAACCCCCTCTTCGTCCCGGCGACCAACACCTGCCGGACGTCGCCATAGACGGCCATGAGCGGCCCCGAGCAGCGCCGGCCCGACCCGGACGAGCTCCTCGCACGCGTGCGCGAGGAAGAGCAGGCCTCGGCGCGGGGGAAGCTGACCATCTTCTTCGGCGCGGCTCCGGGGGTGGGCAAGACGTACACGATGCTCGAGGCCGCCCGCGGCGAGGCCGAGGACCAGAAGCGCGACGTGGTGGTTGGTGTCGTGGAGACGCACGGCCGCTACGACACCGCGTCGCTGCTCATCGGCCTCGAGCTCTTGCCGCGCCGGATCATCGAGCACCGGGGGATCAAGCTGGAGGAGCTCGACATCGAGGCGGCGCTTGCCCGCAAGCCGCAGGTGCTGCTGGTCGACGAGCTGGCGCACACCAACGCGCCCGGGTCACGCCACCTCAAGCGCTGGCAGGACGTCGACGACATCCTCGACGCCGGGATCGACGTCTTCACCACCCTCAACGTGCAGCACCTGGAGAGCCTGAACGACGTCGTGGCGCAGATCACCGGCGTCATCGTACGCGAGACGGTGCCCGACGCGGTGTTCGACCGGGCATACGAGGTCCGGGTGGTCGACCTCCCCGTCGACGAGCTCCTCGAGCGCCTGCGCGAGGGCAAGGTGTACCTCCCGCAACAGGCGGCGCGCGCGGCGGACAACTTCTTCCGCGAGGGCAACCTCATCGCCCTGCGCGAGCTGGCGCTCCGGCGCACCGCCGAGCGGGTGGACGCCAAGATGCGCGGCTACAAGGCCGCGCACGGCATCGAGGAGTCGTGGCACACGGGCGAGCGGGTCCTGGTGTGCGTCTCGCCCAGCCCCCACTCGGCGCGCCTGGTGCGCGCGGCGCGACGCATGGCCACCAGCCTCCACGCGGAGCTCGTGGGCGTCTACGTGGAGACCCAGGCCTCGCTCCGGCTGACGACCGAGGACCGCGAGCGCCTCGCCCAGAACATGAGGCTGGTCGAGTCGCTCGGCGGCGAGCCCGTGGTGCTGCGGGCCGAGGACGCCGCGGACGAGACCGTCCGCTACGCGCGCAAGCGCAACGCCACCAAGATCGTCGTCGGCAAGCCCACCTGGCCGCGCTGGCGGGAGCTGTTCCGCGCCTCGTTCCTCGACGACATCGTCCGCAAGAGCATGGAGATCGACGTCTACGTCATCTCCGGCCAGAGCAGCGGAGACGCCGCGCCGCCTCCGGTTGCCCCCCGGCACGAGCCGGCGGGGCGCCTGGCGTTCGCGGGAGCGGCCGCGGCCGTCGCCGTGACCGCGCTCTGCACGGCCATCGGGTGGTTCGGGTTCGGCCGTGAGCAGCTCCCCGACGTGGTCATGGTCTACCTGCTGGGCGTGGTCGTCGTCTCCATGCGAAATGGCTACGTGCCCTCGCTGCTCGCGGCGGTGCTGGGCGTGGTGGCCTTCGACTTCTTCTTCATCCCGCCCTACTTCAGCTTCGCCGTGTCGGATCTTCGCCACGCCGTCACGTTCGTGGTCATGTTCGTGGTGGCGGTCGTGATCAGCCACCTCACCAAGCGCATCCGCGACCAGGCCGACAGCGCGCGCGGCAGCGAGCGGCGCATGGCCAGCCTCTACGCCATCAGCCGCGAGCTCGGCTTCGCTCACTCGCGCGACCTGCTGCTGGCGACGGCAGACCGGCACCTGCGCGAGGTGTTCGACGTGCGCATCGCCGTGCTGCTGCCGGGCTCCGACGGCGCGCTGGAGGCGGCTTTCGCCGAGCCGGGGACGCTCGACGACGCCGACAAGGACAAGGGCGTGGCCGAGTGGGTCTGGCTCCACCAGCGCCCCGCCGGCACGGGGACCGACACGCTGCCCTCGGCGCGCGCGCTCTTCCTGCCGCTCAAGGGGGCGCGCGGGCGCGTCGGCGTGCTCGCCCTCTACCCCTCCCCCCAGACTCGCCTGGGCAACGCCGACGAGCGACAGCTGCTCGACACCTTCGCGGGGCTGATCGGCTCGGCGGTCGAGCGCACCCAGCTCGCCGAGGAGGCGCGGCGCGCTCACCTGCGGGCCGAGACCGAGCAGCTGCGAAACTCGCTGCTCAGCTCCGTGTCCCACGATCTGCGGACGCCGCTGGCGGTGGTGACGGGCGCGACGAGCGCGTTGCTCGACGAGCACGGGCCGCGCGATCCGGCGGCCCGTCGCGAGCTGCTGCAGACGGCGCACGAGGAGGCGCTCCGCCTGAACCGCCTGGTGCGCAACCTGCTCGACATGACGCGCCTCGAGGCCGGCGCGCTCAAGGTGACCAAGGAGCTACAGCCCATGGAAGAAGTGGTGGGTGCGGCGCTCGAGCGCATGGATGACCGGCTGCGGGGGCGGGAGGTGCACACACACCTCCCCGCGGACCTGCCGCTCGTCCCGTTCGACTCGGCGCTCATCGAGCAGGTCCTCATCAACCTGCTGGAGAACGCCACCAAGTACACGCCCGCCGGCAGCCCCATCGACGTGTCGGCGCGCGTCGAGGACGGCGTCGTGCGGGTGGACGTGGAGGACCGCGGGCCGGGCGTGAGCCCGGGCGACGCCGAGCGTGTGTTCGACAAGTTCTACCGCGCGCGGGAGGGCGAGGGCGGTGGCGTGGGCCTCGGCCTCACCATCTGCCGCGGCATCGTGGCGGCCCACGGCGGGCGAATCTGGGTGCAGGATCGGCCCGGGGGCGGCGCGTCGTTTCGCTTCACGCTGCCCCTCGAGGGGTCCACCAGCGTCCGGGCGCTGCCGGCGCTGGAAGAGCGCGAGAGCGAGCCACGATGAACGAGGTCGACCCCCTCATCCTCGTGGTCGAGGACGAGCCGCAGATGCGGAAGTTCGTGCGCATCGCCCTCGAGTCCAACAACTACCGCGTCATCGAGGCGGCGACGGCTGCGGAGGGGATCCAGCAGGCCATCTCACGGACGCCCGACGCGGTGGTGCTCGATCTGGGCCTGCCCGACATGGACGGCATGGCGGTCACCCGCAGGCTGCGCGAGTGGACCACGATTCCCATCCTGGTCATCTCGGCGCGAGGTCAGGAGGAGAGCAAGGTCAGGGCGCTCGACGGCGGCGCCGACGACTACATCACCAAGCCTTTCGGAGCGGGCGAGCTCATGGCGCGCCTGCGTGTGGCCCTCCGTCACGCCGCCCGCACCAGCGAGGCGCCGAGATCCATCGTCCGCATCGGCGACGAGGTCGAGGTGGATCTCGTGCGGCGCCTCGTTCACGTGCGAGGCGAGGAGGTCCACCTCACGCCCATCGAGTACAAGCTCCTGACGACCCTGGTGAAGCACGCGGGCATGGTGATGACCCACCGCCAGCTGCTCGAGCAGGTATGGGGCCCCGGGCACGCGCACCAGATGCAGTACCTGCGGGTGTACATGACGCAGCTGCGCCACAAGCTGGAGAGCAACCCCGCCCGCCCCAGGTTCCTCGTGACCGAGCCCGGCATCGGCTACCGGCTCCGGGCCGAGTCCTGAACAGTCACTGAAGCTCACGACGTCGCAGGGGTTTGCCTTCTGGAAGCCGACCTACACCGACTCGTCCGGACGCCTGATCCACATCCTCCCGAGCGCGGCCCAGCAGGCCATCGCCGGTGACCTGTACCTGCCCGTAGGCAACTTCGATTTCACCGGTGAGGTCGTCTACGCCGACTACGACACGAGGGAGGCGGTGGACGGGCTGCAGCTATCGCCTTTCACCGAGCGCCTCGGCGCCCTCAAGGGCTGGGGCTACTACGCGCAGATGGGCTACTGGGTCCTCGGGGACCACGACATCCTCGGCTACCCGAGCTACGGGCGCCCCATTCACGTCGACCTTTCCCAGCCGCAGGCGCGCGCACGGCACGGGCTGCAGGTGGTGGCGCGCCTCGATCAGCTCGGCCTCGGCTACCGGGGCGCCTCCCGCGGAGGCCAGGACGACGCGAAGACCCCGAACGGCAACGTCGACGTCACGTCCTTCACGCTGGGCGTCAACTACTGGGCCACCCGGCACCTGCGGGTGAGCGTGAACTACGGCTACTACAGCCTTCCGGCGCGCTCCGCGCTGTCGGAGCTCCACGAGGTGTCCGCACGCGTCGGTGTGCAGTTCTGAGCCCGCGCGCGCTCCCGAGCCTGGTCAGTCCCCGTGTGCCGAGAGCGACCAGTTCTGGGTGTTCGTGCAGTCGCCGGACACCCAGACGACCTCGATCATCACCGTGGCGGAGTCGTCGGTTCCGTTGGCGACTCCACCCGTGGTCTCACCCCACTGGAAGGTCACCTGGTCGGGTTCACCCGCGGGGTTGGTCGACTGGGCCTTCACGGTCTTGCACTCGATGTTCCCCACGCCGCCGGACGCTCCGAGGTATGCGTAGAGGTCGTAGTTCATCCCGGGCGGCGAGGTGAGCGTCGCCGTGAAGATCATCGCCTGGCCGATGATGCTGTTGTCCTGCTCGGTCTCGTCGAGACGCAGCCACTCCGACGTGTAGCCGCTGGCGCCGACCGGAGATCCGGACTCGTCGCCGGCCACGGAGCCGAGGAAGGTCGCGTTGGCCGTGCACTGGTCGGGGGAGACGCCACAGGTCGAGCTACCCCCGTCGTCACCCGCCGCGCCGTCATCCCCACCTTCCTGTCCGCCGCTCCCCGAGCCGGAGTCGCTCGCACCTGCGCCCGAGTCGTGCGTCGCTCCGCTGCTGCTCGTCGTACCCCCCGAGCTGGAGGTGCCACCCGAGCTGCTCGCTCCGCCGCCGGACCCCGATCCGCTCCCCGAGCCGCCTGCGCTCGCCTCACCGCCGTCGGCGAAGACGCCGAGGTCCGAGTTCCCTCCCCCGTTCGCGCACGCGACCGCGACCGCTGTGGCGAAGGCCAGCGCGCACACCCCCGCTGCACCCCGCGTCGCCATTCTCACTCAAGATACCGCGCTGGGGGGGCCCATGCTACCGCTGTCGAGCGATGCGCACCTCGCGACGCGTCTTCTCTTCACCTTGGCCTTTGCCTTTGCCCGCGCTCGCGCTCGCGCTCTTCGCCGGGGCGGCGGGCGCGACCTCGCTGGTGTCCGCGTGTGGGCATTCCACCGCAGCCGCGACGCCGCAGATCGATGCGGGCATCGAGGACGCGGTGTCCGAGCCAGGACCGCCGTACACGCAGACCCTCCTCGACAGCGCGCACATCGGCAGCGACTCGTCGAAGCCCGACTTCCAGAAGGCCAGCGCCGGCGTCGAGCTCACGGGTGGGCCCTTCGCGCAGGTGACTCTCGTGGTGGACCTGGTCTCTCCGTGCTTCCCGTGGAGCAACTGGCAGACCGATCCGCCCCCCGCCGGCCAGGACTGGCCTGCGGACTGCGACGCCTTCGATCGCAACTTCGAGATGTCGCTGGTGACGCCGGAGGCCGCCGACGCCTCCGATGCGTCGGACGCTCCCCCGGCCCTCGAGCTCGTGCGAGCCATCACGCCCTTCGGCGGCCCCGAGCACATCGAGCAGGACGTGACCGACGTCTTCAACTTCGTCCGGGGACCGCGAACCTTCCAGGTGATCATCCCGACGTACTCGGACTCGGCGGGACAGGTCAGCGGCTCGAACGGCGGCTGGTACGTGAGCGCGCACCTCGCCGTGACTCCCGGCGCGCCGCCCGCCAACGTCCTGGCGGTCACCTCCCTCTACTACGCGAGCGTCACGTCCGGCGAGACCATCGCCGACATCCCGTTCACCGTGCCCGCGGGCACCACGTCGAGCCGGCTCGAGTACCGCGTGACGGGTCACGGCGGCGCCGACGATCCCTCGTCGAGCTGCGACGGCCCGGCCGAGGAGTTCTGTCAGCGCCTGCACCACCTCTACCTCGACGATCAGTCCATCGAGCAGGTCACGCCCTGGCGCACCAACTGCTCCAAGCTCTGCACCCTGGTGGATGGAGGACCGGGCGGAAGCACGGGGCAGTACTGCGAGCAGAACCCGTGCGGCGACCCCGCCAGCGTCCGCGCCTCCCGCGCGAACTGGTGCCCCGGTAGCGAGACCCCACCGTACCAGTGGACGCCCACCGCCCTGTCGACGCCGGGCCCTCACACCTTCCGCTTCGCCATCGACGGCATCTACCCGGGCGGCGACTGGCGCGTGTCCGCCACGGTGTATGCGTACGGGGACTGAGGGTCACACGGCGACGGATCGGAGACGTGCCTCGGTCCCCGGGAAGCTAAGCTGTCCCGCGATGCGACGAGCGACGCTGGCGTGGGTCCTTTCGGCAGCCACTGCGGCTGGGGGTGTGGCGTGCGGCGGCGGAGGGGGCTCGCAGGGTGGCTTCCCGGCCGGAGATGGCGGCGGCGGCGCGGATGCGTCGGGGGGTGGCAGCGGGGACGGTCCAGGCAGCTTCACCGACGGCAACCAGACGTTCCCCGACGCGGGATCTCCCGCCGCAGACAGCGGCAGCACGCCCGTGGCGTTCGTGTACGCGCACAGCCCCGACACGCTCTACCGCCTCGATCCCACCAACAACCAGATCGCCGTCGTCGGGCCGTTCAGCGGCGGGTGCACCTCCGTCATCGACATCGCGCTCGACTCGAACTCCGACGCCTACGTCACCACCAGCGACGCCCTGTGGAAGGTCGACCTCCAGACCGCGGCCTGCACCAGCATCGCGAGCGGCAGCTACCCCAACTCGCTCTCCTTCGTCCCCAAGGGGACGCTCGACCCCAACGTCGAGGCGCTGGTCGGCTACGAGGGCTCGGAGTACATCCGCATCGACACGACGACGGGCGCGATCACGCAGATAGGCTCGCTCTCCAGCGGATACACGTCGAGCGGAGACATCGTCTCGGTCATCGGCGGGGGTACCTTCCTCACCGTCAAGGGTGGGCCCGAGAACTGCGACGACTGCCTGCTGCAGGTCGACCCGAAGACGGGCGACCTCGTGCAGAGCTACGGCAGCGTGAATCACGTCGACGTGTTCGGCCTCGCCTTCTGGGCGGGCACCGCCTACGGCTTCGACAACGGCGGCGACGTGTTCGCCATCAGCTGGCAGAACGGCAAGCTTGTCACGACCACCATCCCCGTGCCCAATCCCCCGCCCGGCCTGCAGTTCTGGGGTGCGGGGTCGACCACGGCCGCGCCCCCGACCACCGCCGACGGAGGCGGGATCCCGATTCAGTAAGGGGGGCGAACGCTCGACGCGTCGTTTCGACGCATTCAGCCGTGGTACACGCGCGACGCCACGATCCGCCCCGCGCGAACCTCGAACACCTCGGCCACGGGCATGGGCGCCTCGTTCGGAGCGTGCCGCACGTACTCGAGGAAGACGCGCTCGTCGTCGGCCGTCAGCGCCGTCGCCTCGTAGCGCAGGCCCGGCAGTCGCGCGATGGCGCCGCGCCACCAGGCGGTGAGCGCCCCGTGTCCGCGGATGCACCCGCCGGTGTCGGGGTGGAGCGCGCGGATCTTGGGAGACGTGTGGGTCGCCTGCTCGTCGTAGAGGGCGACGAGCCCGTCGACGTCGTGCGCGTTGAAGCGCTCGAGCCACGCGCGCGCGATGGAGAGGTTCTCGGAGGCGGGCATGGGCTACTGCTGCAGCTGCGGCACGAGACCCTTGGGGTTCGCCGCGAGGTTCTGGCAGAACCCCCCGACCTGCGCGTGCGCCGCGGGGACGTCGAAGGCCACGAAGTGACCGTCGTCGCCCGGCGGAGGCACGAACTGACCCAGCACGCCGCTGGCCTGGCCGCTGGCGAGGTTGCCCGTCAGCCCCGCCGCCGGCACGGTCACATCACCCAGCCCTCCCCACGGCGCCTCCAGGATCGTGTGGACGCCCGGCGTCTCGCGCGGGAGCCCCAGCGCCACCGAGTGGACCTCGATGCCGTGCGGGGGCGCGTCGCTGTCCCCCGTCCCGTCCGGGTTGACCCCCTCGGTCTGCAGGATGCTCTTGGGCAGGAAGCCGGAGCGGGGCTGCTGGATGATGTACCGCGCGTAGTTCACGGGATCGGCGGCGTCGCCGATCATCTGTGCGAAGCTCATCACCGGGTGAAAGAGGTTCAGCTCGGCGGCCTCGTCCGGCGTCGTCAGCTGCAGGATGGTCTTGATGACCTGCGAGACGCTGGGCGTGGGCTGCGTCTTCTCGAGGAGCGCGATCTCCACCATCGCGCCCGAGCCGCTCAGCACGCCGCCCAGCGCCGACTTGTCGGCCGCCAGGTAGAGCGGCCCGTCGGCCCCCCCCTCCGAGTGACCGAGGAAGATGACCTTGGTCGCGTCGAAGGTGATCGCCGTCTGCGTGCGCGACACGCTCGCGGGCACCGTGACGTTCGACTCCTGGAACAGCCGCGCAAGCTGCACGAAGTCGATCGCGCCTTGCTGGTTGTTGGTGCGGAGGGCCAGGGGGTTGTTGGGGTTGAAGAAGTAGAGGTCCTGGTCCCCCTCGTAGTTCGGATCGCTCAGACCGGGGGAGCCGGGACGGTTGCCGGCGAAGATCTGGTTGATGCCGATGGAGGCGAGGCAGTGCTGCGCCATCAGGTCCCCGAAGGAGTCCTCCTCGTCGACGATGGAGCGGTAGTCACCGCCGGTGCCGTGGCCATAGAGCACGATGGGGTAGCCCGTGGCGGGCATCGGGCAGGTCGTCGCGTTCGGGATGACCAGGCAGAACGTCTGTGTGAACGTGTTCTGGACCTGGGGCGTACCGTTCGCGTCGAGGACGAAGTTGCCGCCGCTGTTCAGGTAGGGCGGCGTCCCCGCCTGGAAGTTGGGCGACGGACCGTACACTCCCTCGTAGACGTCGTAGTCCGTCGTCTGGTCGTTCGCCGTCCACTGCGTGGGGTCGGCCGTGGGGGCGGGCACGGTGGCGTGCACGACGTCTGCCGCGGCGAAGACGTCGGCCGTGGGGTCGTTGGTGGTGAAGACCGCGAGCTGCACGATCGAGCTCGCCGGGATGTCGTCGGTGGCGGCGAGATCCGCCACCGCGGGGGCGTAGAGATCGTGGGCCGCCTGCACGCGGGCCTCGACCGGGGCGAGGTCGAGAACCTCGGCCAGGTCGCTGCTGGGGGTGATGGGGGAGCCGTCCAGCGCCGTCACGGCGCTGGTGACGACGAGAGCGTACTGCGTGTTTGCGCGGAGCGGGTATCCGAGCGCAGGCTGGACGGCCAGCGTGTCGTGGATCCAGTACACGCCGTCGGGCTGCTGCCAGAACGTCTCGATGAGCTTCCGCGTCCCGTGCTCGGGAGACTTCGGATCCACGTCGATGAGCTGCACGCCGGACCCGGCCATGGCGGAGTGAGGCGGGTCGACCGGGAGCGTCGTGGGATCGATGTCCCCGGTGAAGCGCACGTACCCCGCCGCCGTGGGGGAGAAGCCCTTGAGCACGCCCGCCGTCGGCGGCCCAGAGTCGCCCGCCCCGCCGTCCTCGTACTCGGTGCCGCAGATCACGTCGATGTACTGCTGGAGGATGATGGTCAGGTGCGGGTTGTAGAAGCCGTTGCAGTGGATGGTGCCGTCGGGGTTTCTTCGCAGGTCGCTCGGCCACGGGTGGTCGTAGAAATCGACGCCGGAGAGCTCGTCGAGCGACGTGGGGACGATCCACTGCGCCTGGGTACCGGTGGGGGTGGAGGTCGTGCCCTTCGAGGAGGAAGAGCAGCTGGCGGGGACGGCCAGCGCGACGAGCCCGAGGGTGAGGCCCCACGAAGGAAGGCGCTGCATCGCCACCGAGGATAACGCGTGCTAGACCGCGCGTCGCTCGATGTCCTCGTCCCCGGAGCGTCGCCCCTCCTTCGCGCGCGCGTTCCCGGCCTCGCCGGAGCTCGACGCCCTGGTCGAGGCGTTCGCCCGGGGGGACTACGCCCGGGTGCGCGCCGGGGCGCCGGCGCTCGAGAAGGCGAGCGAGGACGAAGCGATCCGCGCCGCTGCCCGGACGCTGGTGGACCGGACCGAGCCGGACCCCCTCGCGCTGCGCCTGCTGCTGCTCACGGGCGTGCTCCTGGTCCTGCTGGCGGGGTGGTGGATGGTTCACGGCAAGCCGCCCGCTGCGCCCACGCCGACGAGCGCACCGGTGGAGCGGGTGAGACCGCAGTGAGAGGGCCCTCCGTCCGCGGGGAATGAAGCGGATGAGCCGGTGGTTTGCACGCCACGGAGGAGTGACGATGCGCAGGCTCTTGGTGTGCGCGGCGACGTGTTCGCTGCTCGGAGGCTGCGGGACGTCCCCCGGCCACGTGAACGTGAGCGTCGGTGAAGGCGCACAGCTCGACCTGGACCGCGGAGCGTCGGGGCTGATGTCCCTCGAGGTGACGGTGGGCAGGGATTGCCGCCCGACCACCCTCTCGGTGACGTGGGACGACGTGGCTGCACGCCTCAGCGCCTGCTGAATCGTCGGGTTCCTCCCTGATGTCGAGGAAGGCTGCGCCCGGGGCCGCCGTACTCTAGGCTCGACCCCGGAGCCCCTCGATGACCCGTTCCTCCTCGATATTCTGCGGCCTCGGCGCCCTCGCCTCCCTCCTCGCAGCCTGCGCGGGCGGCAGCAGCGGGCCCATGCCCGGCACGAAGTCCGCCTCGGATGTCCAGGCCGCGGGCCTGGCCCAGACGGCGGTCGGCAAGAACAAGTGCGACCCCAAGACGGCGAACCGTCCGTTCGTCATCGAGTGGGACGCGACGGACATGTCGAGCTTCGAGTCGCGCGCGGCGAACGACGTCGTCTTCGTGAAGTACGAGGGGTGCGACCTGCAGATCGTCGACGGCTGCTCGTCCGACTCGGTGCGCGGCTCGTTCGGCTCCTACAAGCCCGTCGAGTGGACGAGCGGCTCGGTCGAGTCGCTCGACATCAACAACGACGGTGACCTCTACGCCAAGCTCCCGCTGGGCGCCGCGTCGCTCGGTGGCCGGGTGGAGGGGGGCGAGAAGTTTCACATGGAGTACTTCGTCAGCGGCACCCGCTCGGCCACGCGCGAGTCCATCCACCGTGGCGACATCGCCCGCATACCCGCATGCAAGAGCGCGACGCACTTCGTGTACGCCTACAACCTCGGAGCGTTCGCCCTGGGTTCCCAGTCGGCCATCAAGGGATCGGTCAACGCCACCGTGTGGGGGTTCGGCGGTGGAGCGGACCGCTCGTCGTCGTCGAAGGCAGAGAAGGCCGGCGGCGTCCTCAGCAGCTGCCGGGGCGAGACGGCGAAGGACACCGCGACCTGCCGGGTCCCCATCCGCCTCACCCTGCGCGAGATCTCGGACGGAGACAGCGCTGAGGTCGCGGAGGCGCAGGCCCCGGAGACCCCGGAGGCCGCGAACCTCGCCGGCAAGCTGATGGCCCGCAACGATCGCGAGCACAAGGCACAGGAGCACGCCGACGCGGCGCGGCTCAAGGCCAACTCGCGCGACGGGAAGGGATGCCTCGCGGAGCTCGACGAGCACGACAGGCTCGATCCTCGCCCGGAGGGCCTCTCGACCAACGTGGGGTCGTACTACTCGATGACGCGCGGGCAGTGCCTGATGCTGGCGGGGCAGTGCAGCGCCGGAAAGGTCCTCTACCGCAGGTCGCTGGAGAAGAACGCGGGAGCGAACCTGGGGCCCGAGCAGCTCGACAAGGGCACGGACGCCTTCGCGAGCATGAACTGCCAGGGCGGGGCGATGTCGCCGCGCGATCAGCTCCTGAAGGCGCTCTTCGACCTGCAGCAGGGGGCCTACATGCAGAAGAAGACCCCCGCCGCCTGCGACGCTGCCTTCCAGGTCGCGAAGCGGCTGGTGCCCACGGTGAAGCCCAACGACGATGACGACACGCAGGTGAAGATGGCCGGCGCCTCGCTGCGGACGACCGCCCCCGCCTGCTTCGCCAAGGCGGGGGACTGCGACGCCGGATGGAGCGCGTTCAAGGAGGCGTGGAAGCTCGACACCGCCCTGTCGCCGCAGTCGCGCAACCTCAACGACGACGCCCTGCGCCACACCTTCGAGGCGGTCGCCCGGCAGTGCAAGGGGAAGTAGGGCCGCAGCTCGGGCGCCTGACGCTCGGCGCGGGCCTGGTCGCGTGCTGCCTCGCGTCTTGCCGCGCAGGCACCGCCTCGGGAGACCTCGACGCGGGGAGCGGCTCCTCCCTGCCTGTCCAGTCATCCGCTCCGCCCGGCCCCAGCGACCCGCCTTGCCTCTCGGCCATCGCCGATCACGAGCGAAGCGTCACCGCCCACCTCGACGCGGCCCGCGCCAGGACCAGCGCCCGCGACGGCGCGGGGTGCCTCGTCGAGCTCGACGCCTACGACCGCGAGGCCTGGACGCCGGCGCCGTCGACCAGCCCGTCCTCGGCGGTGGCGACCAGCCGCGCCATGTGCATGATGCTCGCCGGCGACTGCACGCATGGCAAGGAGCTGTACCGGGCCGCGATGGCCCTCAGCGCAGGGGCCACGCTGGGTCCGGAGATGCTCGACCGGAGCGTCGACTCGATGGCGAGCCTGTACTGCCAGGGCGCCGCGCTCGAGCCGCGCGACGCGCTGCTGAAGGCGCTCATGGACCTCAACCGGGGCGCGTACATGAGCACCAGCACCCCGGCGGCGTGCCATGACGAGATCGAGACCATCGGGCGCTTGCTCCCCGTCGTGAAGCCCGGCAGCGCAGACGACACGCAGGTCACGCAGGCCCCGGCCATCCTGCGCGTCGCCGGCCCCGAGTGCCTGGCGCGCGCGGGGGACTGCGAGGGCGCGTGGCGCGTCTTTCACGACACCTGGCTCGCCGAGAAGCCGCGCGACGAGGCGACGTTGAGGACGATGTTCGGCAGCGTGGTCCGACGCTGCGCGGACCCCTGATCACCCGCGGTCGCGCAGGGCTCGCAGCCGCCTCTGCTGCACCTCGGGGAGCAGGCGGGTGGCCTCCTGGAAGGTGAGACCGGACATCTCGGCGGCGTGTCGCTCGACGAACGCGACGGTCCGCGCGGGTGTGCGCCGGGCGGTGGCCCGCAGCACCCAGCCGATGGCCTTGCGGATGAAGAACTCCCGCTCGCCCAGCATCGGGACGGCCATGCGGGCGAAGTGCTCGAAGTCCCCCTCGCCCGCGTTCAGCGGATCGTGCAGGGCGAGCAGCGCGGTGCGGCGCACCCAGAAGCTGTCGTCCTTCGCCCAGCCGTCCAGTTTGCGGGCGACCCCGGGCTCGCGCACGATGAGCGCGCCGAGCACCTTCACTGCGAGCCAGTCCACGTGCGCCCACGTGCCCGCGGAGCGCGCCATGGAGACCAGCCAGGGCGCGTCGGCGGGACGCAGGAGGGCGGAGCGGGCCTCGAGGATGCCGACCGCCATCGAGCGCAGCTCGTGGACGCCGGTCGCCCACAGTCGGTCCACCAGGGCCCGCAGCGTCGCGCGATCGAGCCCGGGGTGCGAGCGCACGAACGCCTTCACCTCGCGTCGCACGACCGGGACCGGTACCCCCAGGAAGCGCAGCTCGCTCTTGAGGTACCGCTTCTCCTGCTCCGCCCGCGCCCGCGTCCCCTGCCGGGTCAGCGATGCCTCGAGCTCCGCGACGGTCGCCTCGACGTCCATGGGTTGCTCGATCCTACTGCCAGTAGCTCGGTCGACGGTCATCTCACTCGAAGCGAAGCGCCTCGAGAGGGTGCAGGCGAGCGGCCTTGCGGGCGGGCCAAACGCCGAACGCGATCCCGACGAACACGCTCACCGCAAAGGCCACCGGCATCGAGACGCCCGGGATGACGAACGGCACGTGGAGCGCGCTGGCGACCCCCCAGGCGCCGGCCAGGCCGAGCACGATGCCGACGCCGCCGCCGACCGCGGAGAGGGCGGTCGCCTCGACCAGGAACTGGGTCAGGATGTCGCGCGCGCGGGCTCCGATGGCGAGGCGCACCCCGATCTCGCGCGTCCGCTCGGTGACCGAGACCAGCATGATGTTCATGATGCCGATGCCGCCCACGACCAGAGACACCGCCGCCACCCCCGCCAGCAGCGTCGTCAGCATCCCCATCACCGACTGGAGCACCGCCTGCAGGTCGCGCGGATCGCGCACCGAGAAGTTGTCGTCATCCCCGGGCGCGATGTGCCGCCGGCGGCGGAGGATCTGGATCATCTCTTCCTTGGCCTCGTCGATGCGGTCCGTCGAGACGGCGGACGCCAGGATGGTCGCGGTGCGATCGTTTCCCACGAGCCGCCGCGAGAACGTGGAGAAGGGCATGAAGACGACGTCGTCCTGATCCGTCCCCACCGCGGCGCCCTTCGACTCGAGCACGCCCACGACCCGGCACGTCTTGTCCCGCACGCGCAGGTCCTTGCCGAGCGGGCTCTGGGACTGGAACACGTCGTCCACGATGGTCTGCCCGACGAGGCACACGCTCGCGGCCTGGCGCTCTTCCTCCGACGTGTAGAGGCGACCCGAGCTCACGCCCCAGCTCCGGATCTCGAAGTACTGCGGCATCACCCCGCCGACCGCCGACGAGCGGTTGCGCCCGCCGTACACGATGCGCTCGACGCGCGAGCCAGCCGCCGTGATCAGCGCGACGTCGTGCGCCTGGTGCTGGATGGCGTCGAGGTCGCCCAAGGTAAAGAACGGGACCCCGGTCGTCATCTGGCCGAAGCCACGCTGGGTCCCGGGGAGCACGAAGAGCATGTTGCTCCCCAGGCCGCTGATGGCCTCGCTCACGTACGCTGTCGCGCCGCCGCCCATCGACTGCATCATCACCACCGCGCCGACGCCGATGATGATGCCCAGCATGGTCAGCGCCGAGCGCATCTTGTTGCGCAGGAGGGCCGAGAAGGCGAGCGCCGCCGAGGGGATGATCACGCGGCCTCCCTCGTGTCGCTCACGATGCGCCCGTCGCGGAAGACGACCTGGTGGTGGGCGTAGGCCGCGCAGTGCGGGTCGTGCGTGACCATGATGACCGTGATGCCGCGGTCGCGGTTCAGGGCGGTCAGCAGCTGCATGATCTCCTCGCCCATGCGGGAGTCGAGGTTCCCCGTCGGCTCGTCGGCCAGGACGATCTCCGGCTCGTTGACGATGGCGCGCGCGATGGCGACGCGCTGCTGCTGCCCCCCCGAGAGCTCGTTGGTGCGCGCCTGCTCGCGCCCGGCCAGGCCCACGACCGCCAGCGCCTCCCGCGCCCGCCGCGCGCGCTCGCGGGAGCTCGCGCCGGCGTAGACCAAAGGCATGGCCACGTTCTCGAGGGCCGAGGTGCGGGCGAGCAGGTTGAACTGCTGGAAGACGAAGCCGAAGCGCGTGTTGCGCAGGGCCGCGAGCACGTCGCCGGAGAGGTCCTGCACCGGCATCCCCTCGATCCGGTACTCGCCGCTGGTCGGCACGTCGAGGCAGCCGAAGATGCTCATCGTGGTCGACTTGCCGGAGCCCGAGGCACCGGTGATGGCGACGAACTCGCCGGAGCTGACGTCGAGGTCCACGCCGTCGAGCGCGCGCACGGCCGCGCCGCCCTGGCCGTAGATCTTGGTGACCCCTCGCAGGGAGAGGAGCGGAGAAGCCGCCGCCCGGCCATCAGTGGGCGAGGCCATAGACCTTCTTGCCGGCAGGGGTCAGGTCGACGAGCAGCGAGCGGCCTGCCTCGATCGGACCGGGCGCGATCGCAGTGAGCTCGCCGTCCGAGACGCCGGGCGTCACCTCGACGCGCCGCAGGGACTCTCCCTCCAGGAACCACACCCCCGGCCTGTCGGTGTGCGCCTCTCTCGGCGGCGTGAAGCGGAGCGCGGCAGCAGGCACACGCAGCGTGTTCTCGGCCGTCGCCGTGCGCACGCGGGCGGACGCCGTCATCCCCGGCTTGAGGGCGAAGTCCAGGTTGTCGACCTCGATCACGCCCCCGTACGTCACCACGTCCTGCACCACGACCGGCGAGTTTCGCACCTCGGTGACCACGCCCTCGAAGACGCGGTCGGGGTAGGCGTTCACCGTGAACGTCGCGCGCTGGTGCACCGCGACCTCGCCGATGTCGGCCTCGTCGATGGCCGCGATGACGCGCATCTTGCGGAGATCGGCCGCGACGGTGAAGAGCACCGGCGTCTGGAAGGCCGACGCCACGGTCTGGCCGGGGTCGACGTTGCGAGTGATGACGATGCCGTCGATGGGGGCGACGATGATGGAGTGGTCGAGGTTGGTCCGGGCGACGGTATAGGCGGCCTCCTGGGCGGACAGGTTCGCCTCGGCCGCCGAGACGCGCTGCGCAGCGAGGCGCGCGGCCGCCAGGGCGTTGTCGTACTCCGCGTCGGAGAGCGCGCCGGTCTTGTGCAGCTGGTTGACGCGGCCGTAATCGGCGGCCGTGTGGTCGCGGTCCGTCTTGGCCTGCTCGAGGGAGGCGCGGGCGGCGGCGAGGGCCGCGAGCACCTGCGCCTGCTGCGCCACCAGCGCCTCGCGGTCGAAGCGGGCCAGGACCTGGCCGGCCTTGACGACGTCGTTGTAGTCCACGAGCACCGAGGCGATCCGACCGCTGATCTCTGCCCCGACCTGCACCGTCGTCACCGCCTCGACGTGACCCGTGGCACGGACCTCGCGCACGACGTCGCCCCGCGACGCAGGCTCGGCACGGAAGCGGGCGGCGAGCGGCACGGGGCGTGGGCGCAGGGCCAGCCATGCGCCCAGCAGCCCCGCCAGCACCAGGACGCCGAGGACAGACCAGACGATGCGCCGGCGGGTGGTGCGCCTGGCCTCGGCGTCGACCAGTTCGGCGAGGCTACGGCGCTTGGTTGCAGGCGTAGCTGGGGCCTGGCCCGTCGACCGAGCGTCCCGAGGCGGGGCTATCTTCTCAGTCTCCTCCACGAGCAGCATCGCTCCGTTGCCAGCAAGGCAGGTGCCAGGAAAGGCCAGCCTACCCTGAAAGCTGGCATGCGAACCGCGCTCGCGCAGAGCTTGCACGTACGCGCAGAGTTGCGCCTCGGGGTCTGGGCATGCGGGTTGACCTGCGGCGACTTCGCGTGGCTCCAGCGAGTCACTCACTTGCCGGCGAGGTGAATGCACGCGTTGAGGTAGTCCTCGTGGCGACGCGCCCTGTCGGCGAAGAAGGCACCCAGATTTGGTTCGCGGCTCGCCATGAGTGCAGCATGGAGCAAGCAAGCCGTCACACCGCTACACAGCACGATGGACGGTGGCGAGACGAAGTAGGACCATCACGGGGGTGAGCTGGGCCAAGGCGCCGACACGCGCTCCTTCGACGATGCGCCTTGGACCGGCGACCGCGGTCGTCCTGGCCCTTGCGAGCGTGGCCTGCAAGTCGGGCTCGGGCGGCGGTGGCGCGGCCACGACCACGAACGGAGGCGCCTTCGTCACGGAGTTCTGCGCGCTGCTCGAGCCCTGCTGCGAGGCCGCGGGCCTCTCGACCACGGGCCAGAGCTGCCAGGCCTTCGCCTCCGCCTCCACGCAGGCGGCGTACGACCCCTCCGCCGGGGCGGCCTGTCTCGCGGCGATGCAGCAAGAGTCCACGGGCGGCACGGTGTGCGCGACGCTGGGAGGCGACATTCCTCAGTGCAGCCAGCTCTTCGCGCCGGTGCAGGGCTCGGCGCAGCCAGGGGAGCCCTGCGAGCAGAGCAGCGACTGCGCCTCGGCCTCGGACGGGGGCGCTGCCTGCTACGCCGAGCTGGTCGACGGGGGCAGCTCGACCTCGGTGTGCATCGAGACGGTCAGCGGCCAGGCGGGCGACGGCCCGTGCATCGGCACGCAGGGCGGAGCGGGCACGACCTACGACTGGACGAGCGACGCGGCGCTGCCCACCCGCGTCTACGTCTGCAGCGCGGCGAACGGGACGACGTGCGACGCGAGCTCCGGGACGTGCGTGGCCGTCGCCACCGTGGGCCAGCCCTGCGCGCAGGACTCGGACTGCGTCACGAGCGCCTACTGCGAGCCGGCGGATGGGGGCGGGCAGTGCGCGCCACGTCTGGCGAACGGGGCGTCGTGCGCGGGCGCCTTCAGCGGGTGCCTCTCGACCTCCACCTGCGATCCCTCCTCGATGACCTGCCAGCCCCTGCTTTCACCCGGCTCGCCCTGCACGACAGCCGCCCAGTGCGCGTCGGGCGACTGCGCGAACCAGGTGTGCGTCGTGGAGAGCAGCGGCCTGCTGGAGCTGTGCGGCACACCGTGAGAGCGCTTCGGCTCGCGGCGTGCGTCCTGGTCACGGCCTGCGGAGGGGGGCGTCCGCAGTCCCCGCCGCCGACCGTCGAGCTGCCCGTCGCGGCTCCCATCCCCTCGCTCCGCGTCCGGGAGCCGGAGCCGGCACTCGTCACCCTCCCCTCCCCGCCGCCCGTCGACCGGCGCGCCCTGCTCGATCCATCGCTGGCGACCGCGCGGGCGCCGGAGGTCTTCCGCGCGCGCTTCACGACGACCAAGGGCGACTTCGTGGTCGAGGTCCACCGCGACTGGGCCCCCCACGGCGCCGACCGCTTCTACAACCTCGTGCGCATCGGCTTCTACGACGGGACGCGCTTCTTCCGGGTGATCGACGGCTTCATGGCCCAGTGGGGCATCAGCGGCGAGCCCGCCGTCAGCGCGGCCTGGCGCGAGGCTCGCGTGCCGGACGACCCCGTCGTGCACTCCAACACGCGCGGCACCATCAGCTTCGCCAAGACGTCCAGCCCCGACACGGCGACCACCCAGGTGTTCGTGAACTACCGCGACAACGGGCAGCTCGACGCGATGCGCTTCACGCCCTTCGGCGAGGTCATCGAGGGGATGGGCGCACTCGACGCGCTGTACGGCGGATACGGCGAGGGCGGCGCGGCCGCGGGTCAGGGTCCGCTGCAGCACACGATCGAGATGGCCGGCGACAGCTACCTCGAGGGTTTTCCGAAGCTCGATCGCATCGTCCATGCCCGCATCGAGGACGACGGGCGCTGATCACGGCCCGGGCGCGGCAGTCGTCGCGGGCGGGAGCATGGCGTCCACGGCGCTCTTGGCGATCCGGAGCGTGACGACGAAGCCTCCCCCGGGGGTGTCCCTGGTCGGCGCGAAGCTCGACGCGGTCAGCACGGTCGGCGCCATCGCCCGGTCGCCCAGAGCCTCCACCCGCGCGTAGGTCGTGGACGCCTCGCTGGCCGCGAAGTCCACCCACAGTCCCGGGTTCCCCGTCCACAGTCCGCGCGGCGTGACGAAGACTCCGAACGTGGCCTGCGTCGTCTTCAGCCCCTCGAGCTCCGACCGGCCCGCGAGCGTGCGCGCCGGGGCGCCGCTCAGCACGTCCCGCATCCGGGCGGCGAGCACACCGGCGTCCAGCCCCGCGACCAGCCACACCTGCCCGTGATCGGGGATCGCGAACGTGTGAAAACGGTACGGCGGCCAGGGCGGCGCCCCTTTCGGCGGCGGCGGCCAGCGCGGGGCCGGCACCGTGAGGAGCAGGTGGGTCGTGCCGGCCGGAAGGCCCAGCGAGGGCTCGGTCGCCGCGATGGCGAGCGTGGGCGCGTCCTTGTCCCCCTGTGCTTTCACCCAGGCCTGCGTGCCCGGCCGGTTCCAGGCAGCGGCCAGCTCCTTCATCGCGGCCTGCACCCGCGCCGCCGGCTCGTCGAGCCCCGCCATCCACCACCCCGCGGCCTGCGCGCCGGCGCTGCGCCGCGCGAGCTCGCGAGCCACGTCCTTCCCGTCCTGGGCGGCGCGCAGGTCGCGCACGACGACCGGGAGATCGACCCCCCGGGCGAACACCGCCGGCGCCGGCGACGTCACGAGCTTGCCCAGGGCCGCCGTCAGCGCGTCGCGGTCGGCCGCATCCAGATCGCCCTTCTCGAAGCCGGACGAGACGAGGCGGAGCACGCGGTCACGCGCGCCCGCGATCCTCTCCGTGTCGATGCCGCGCTCGAAGAGGGCCACGTCGCTGTCGCGTGGCAGACGCCAGAAGCTCCCCGGAGGCGTGTCGATACGCTCCGGGTGGCCGGCCAGGATGCGCGTGGTCTGCGCGGCGGCGGAGCGAAAGGTGGTCTTCAGCTCGAGCTGGACGGCGCCGTCCTCCAGCTTGCCGTCGAGCGTCACGCGGTCCACGTCCATCTCGAGACCGGACATCTCCCCCGCGAAGGCGTCGAGGAGGTCGACCCACGCCGGCTCGGAAGAGTGGATGTGGAGGGTCCCGCCGACGAAGTCCGGGATCGTCGTGCGCAGTCCCCCGGCCTGCGCGCGGTCCATCCGCTGCTCGACGTGCACGTCCGTCGAGACGGCGCGGCGCGACGCGGTCCGGGTCAGGAACGGCGCCAGATCGCTCAGCGCCCCGGGGTTCGAGGCGCACACGAGGCGCCATGGAGAGTCGCCGGCCGCTGGCGCGAGCTCGCAGGCGCGTGCGTGACGCCCGGTGCCGTGGTCGCCCGGCCCGGAGAGGCCGTCGATCCAGAGGGCGCCGTTGTCCGCCGGCATGAGCTTGAGACGCGGGGGAAGGGCTGTCCGCGCGGCGTCGAGCGAGGAGACCGCGAGGGAGACGGCCCAGGAGTCGCTGGTCGCGGCGAGGTCGATGGGCTTCTCGAGGTCGACGAGACCTGGAGCACGCTCGCCGAACAGGAGCGCCACGACGTCCTCGGGAGACGTGGGCACGGCGCCGCGGGTCCAGGCGGCGGTGGCGCGCAGGAGCGCCGCCGGATGGGGGGCGCGGATGAGGGTCAGCAGACCCGGGGGCTCCTCGACGGCGGAGAGATCGGGGGGTGCGGGTGGAGCTGGAGGTGGCGGTGCGGAGGATGGGGGTGGCGGCACGGCCGCAACCGGAGGCGGAGCGGAGGGAGCGCCACACCCGGCGAGGAGCAGGGCGAGCGCGAGCAGGCAGGGGCAGCGCATGCCAGGACGAGGGTACCCGTGCCGCAGGAGCGCGTCCTCGTGGCTCAGCCGCCTGGCTCGTTCGAGCCGGGGATCCCCTTGATCTCCTTGCGCGCGTGCTTCCAGGCGCGCTGGACGACCCACGACATCGAGCGCTGCAGGCGCTGCGCCTCTTTCTGGATCTCGTCCAGCATCGTCTCGGGGAAGTAGAGGCTCTGCTTCCTCTTGTCGGTCTTCGAGGCGTCGCTGGAGCTCTTGCTGTCGCTCATGGGTGCGGGCTCCATTGTGGCACGGCGCCACACTGAACGTCGAGGCTCGACTGGACGATCTACTCGGCCGCCCGGCCGCCCTCGAGCCTCGCCGGAACCGCGAGGTCCCCGTGTGTCAGCGAGCGGTGCAAAATGGTGGGCTTGAGGCCGGGCGAGAGCGCGCTCGGCGTCACCTCGCTCGACGGGAACATCTGCACGAAGGCCGGGGCGCGCTTGACGCGGTCGACCACCGCGCGCTCGAGGACCATCGAGGTGTACTGGTCGGCGCCGTTCTCCAGCGTGTTCGCGTTGGGCACCAGGTCGAGGTCCTGCCTCTGGCAGAGCGCGCGGAGGCCGGAGATGCGGCTGTCCATGGGCGACCAGCTGTCCGCGCAGGTTCCGTTCTCGCTGACGCCCCACACGCCCGAGTCCGTGTTCAGGAAGAGCGTCTGGTTGCCGGAGGTGTGCCCAGGCGTGCGAAGGAGCATGATCCCGTCGCCGAGAGCCACGTCCCCCGACGTCAGCGCGACCCGGCCGGTCTTCACGCCGAGCTTCCCGTCCCGCACGAACCAGGCGCGCTGCAGCGGGTGCAGGTCGTCCCAGTCGTCCCACTCCTTCCTCGCTGCAATCAGGGTGGCGCGCGGAAAGCGGGGCGCGAGCCGACCGTCGTCCGTGCCGAGGATCGGGCGAAGATCCTGGACGTGGAGGTGGTCGTGGGCGACGTAGTCGACGTCCTCGGGGTGGATGCCCAGGCGCGCGAGCTGGTCGGTGAGCGGCTCGTACTCGCGGGCGAGCACCCGCTGGAGCCGGTCGGGAACACGGGCCGCCAGGCGCGCGAAGTAGGGGGCCGTGCGCGCGCCGGCGACGTCGGTGGGGTTGAAGAGGAGCGTCTTGAGCTCGCCGGCCTGGAGGAACTGCACCAGCAAGCAGCGATGGGTGAAAAGGACGTAGGGCGCAGGGGAGACGGCCGCGCCGAAGAAGGCGTACCGCGTCGGGTAGGGCGACACGACGATGGGCAGCGTCCGCACCGCGAGCACCCGGGGCCCCGCGGCGAAGCGGTCGCGGAGGCGCTCGGCCGCGACCCGGACCGCCCGGAGTCGGGGCCCTGGCGAGGGCGTCGCCCAGGCGGCGTCGAGGTCCACGATGGGGGTGGTCCCGGGCAGCGGCTGAGCCATGCCGCGAGCGTAGCCTGACGGCAGGGGACGTGCTCCGGGTGGCCAAATGCAAGGGTTTCTCCCCCGCCCCGTCTAACGGTATGGTCGGTTCGGCAGGAGGCCCCCTCGGATGAAGATCTCTCGGAACCTGTTCCTGGCCCTCACGGGTGCCATCGGCGGGAGCACCGCCTGCTACGTCGACGCGAACACGAGCCCGCCTCCGCAGCCGCCCCGGCCCGTCGTCTACCAGTACCAGTACCCTCCCGCCGCCACGACGGCGCCCCGGCCCGTGGCGACGACGTACTACTACGTGAACAGCCAGGGCCAGCGCGTGGCCACGCGGGTCGTGTACCGGCGGCCAGCGCCCCCCGTCGGCACGGCCACCCAGGACCCGACGTACCGGCCTGCACCGCCCACCTTCCGTGCCGTGCCGGGACCTGCCACGGAGGGCGTTCCCCCCGCACCTCACCCCGCGACCGAAGGGGTGGCTCCGCCTCCGCCGAATGCCCTCACCCAGACACCCAGACCGCCGGTCCCCCCTGCGCCGCCCTCCCCGTCCGCCGAAGGCCAGGGTTGCCTCGATGCGACGCCGATGACGGTTCCCGACTGCAGCGGCGTGAAGGTCGACGCCAGCTGCGGCATCCGGAGCTTCGTCATCCAGAAGTGCAACGCCTACCGGGACGACTTCGACCCCTCCGTCGCCACGGTCGCCGTCGACTGCCTGGAGCACATGTCGAGCAAGCAGCTGTGCGACGCGGAGAACGTCTACAACTGCGGCAAGCAGGCGCTCTCGGAGGCGTGCCCCGACAGCGAGCTGGCGCAGCTCTGCTCGATCGCGGCGACGTCGTGCAAGACCAGCGCGAGTGACTGCACGGCGCTGCTCTCCGGCCTGAACGACGCTGCCAAGCAGCAGGTCGCGCGCTGCATCGCGACCGGCTGTCACGCGGGGCTGTACTCGTGCGTCGAGGGGCTCACCGACGAGGGCAAGCACTGACGCCGGTCGCCATCCCTGCTCCGCCCGACTGGAGCCGGCGCCTCTTCACGGTGGGCGTCACGGGGACCAACGGGAAGACGTCGACCACGCGCTGGACGGCGGCGTGCCTCGCCCGGCTCGCGCGTCCGGTGGCGCAGACCACGACGCTGGGCTCGTTCCTCGACGACACCCCGTTCGAGGTCCCGCGCGACTTCGCCGGGTTCATGGCCACCATGCGCGCAGGGCTGGAAGCAGGCGGGCGCTTCGCTTCCATCGAGGTCACGAGCGAGGCGCTGGCCCGGGGCTTCGCGCGCGCGTGGCCCTGTCGCGTGGGGGTGTTCACCAACCTGACGCACGACCACCTCGACGCCCACGGCTCGCCCGAGCACTACCTGGCGAGCAAGGCGCAGCTCTTCGTGAACCTGCCCGCGGGCGGGTGCGCGGTGCTCAACGGAAGCGACCCCGCATCGGAGCTGCTGGCCGAGGTGATCCCCGGAGGGGTGCGCGTCGTGCGCTTCGCCGTACCGTCGCGGGGGGAGCCGGCGGGCGAGCCGGAGCTCTGCGCGGTGGAGGTCGAGCCGACGTGGGAGGGAACCCGGGTGAAGCTCGAGGGGCACGGGGCGATGGCGAACGCACCCCGTGCGCTGCAGCTGCGCGCCATCGGTGACGTGTACGCGGAGAACGCGCTCGCGGCGCTGGCTGCGGCCCTCGTGTCAGGGGTGCCCCCCGAGGAGGCCGCGGATGCGCTGGCGCGCGCACCCGTGCCGAAGGGGCGCTTCGAGGTGGTGAACGGCAAGGAGATCGAGGGACGGGGGCCCCGGGTGGTGGTCGACTATGCGCACACGCCGGACGCGCTGGGCCGGACGGTGGCCATCGCGCGACGCCTCTGCCGCGGCACGCTGGTCGTGGTCTTCGGGGCGGGCGGCGACCGCGACCGCGAGAAGCGCGCACCGATGGGGGCCGCGGCGTCGCATGCCGATCGCGTCGTGCTGACCAGCGACAACCCGCGCAGCGAGGATCCCGCCGGCATCGCCGCCCAGATCCGCGAAGGTATCGACGCGCGGGTCGACGTGCGGTTGGAGCTGGACCGGCGCAAGGCCATCTGGAGCGCCATCCGCGACGCGGGCGAGGGCGACGTGATCCTCGTTGCCGGCAAGGGACACGAGACCGAGCAGACCGAGGGCGGGCACACCCTCGCCTTCGACGACGCCGCGGAGGCGCGGGCGGCCCTCGGTCAACGCTGAAAGGTCGCGGACGCGCCCTCAGCGCCGACGACGCCGGCGGACGCCGACGCCGACGAAGAGCGCGAGCGCGCCGAGCGACGCCAGGCGCGACGAACCCGGCGCCTCACCGGCCGTCTTGCAGCTGCAGCCACCTCCCTCCACCGTGCCGGAGCCCCCGTCGAGCGCTGCGTCGAGCGCCGCGTCGCTTGCGCCATCGTGCTCGGCGCCGGAGTCCGTCGCCACGCTGCCGCTGTCGCTTCCCGAGTCGTGCGTGGAGCCGGAGTCGGTGGTCTCGCCCGAGTCGGTCGCGGTCGACGAGTCGGCCTCACCGGAGTCCTTCTCGCCCGAGTCGCCGGTGGACGCATCGGACGAGCCATCGGCCGTGCTGGCGTCGGTCGTCGTCCCCGAGTCGCTGCTGCTCCCCGAGTCGACGCTGCCCGAGTCGACGCCCGAGTCCGTCCCCGCGTCGCTCGCGACGCAGGTGTTGCCGGAGCAGGTCTCGCCGCCCGAGCACGTGCCGCACGGGATGGTCCCGCCGCACCCGTTGCTGGCCGTCCCGCAGACGAACCCGGCGGGGCACGTCGTGGCGGGAACGCACCCGCCACCGCACACGTTCGGGGTGCCGCCGCCGCCGCAGGTCTCCGGCGCCGTGCAGCCAGGCCCGCACGTCACCGTCCCGCCACAGCCATTGGGGATGGTCCCGCAGTTGTCCCCCGCCGGGCACGACGTCACCGTGGGCGTGCAGCCGCACACGTTGGGCGTGCCGCCCCCGCCGCAGGTCTGCGGGCTGGTGCACGCCGGCCCGCACGGCACCGTGCCGCCGCAGCCGTTGGGAATGGTCCCGCAGTTGTCCCCCGCGGGGCACGTGGTGATCGGCGTGCACACGGGCACGCCGCAGACGTTGGGCGTGCCACCTCCGCCGCATGTCTGCGGCGCGGTGCACGCCGGTCCGCACGTCACCGTGCCGCCGCACCCGTTGGAGATGGTCCCGCAGTTGTCACCTGCAGGGCACGAGGTCACCGTCGGCGTGCACCCGCACACGTTGGGCGTACCTCCACCACCGCACGTCTGCGGAGCATTGCAGAACCCTCCACAGCTCACCGTGCCGCCGCACCCGTTCGGGATGGTCCCGCAGTTGTCCCCCACGGGACACGAGATGGTGGTCGGTGTGCAACCGCAGACGTTGGCCGTACCTCCACCGCCGCACGTCTGAGGAGCAGTGCAGGGCCCTCCGCAGCTCACCGTGCCGCCGCACCCGTTGGGGAGCGTCCCGCAGTTGTCGCCCGCGGGGCACGAGCTCAGGGTGGGCGTGCACCCGCACACGTTGGGGGTGCCGCCGCCGCCGCACGTCTGCGGAGCGGTGCACGCGGGTCCGCAGCTGATGTTGACCCCGCAGCCGTTCGGGACCGTCCCGCAGTTGTCGCCCACGGGGCACGAGGTCGTGGTGGGAACGCATGGACACGCGGTCACGATGAACCCATCGTTCGTGACCCAGGGCGCCTGCCCGGTGGGCGAGCCCACGGTGATCTCGCTGAAGGTCTCGGCCCCGTCGGCGTCGAGCAGCTGCACGAGGACATACCCGGCCTCGCCCGTCCCGGCGACGAAGGCTCCGGTCGTCTCGTTCAGGGTCGAGCACCCCGTCCCGCTCGGCGTGCAGGTGGAGTCGATGTCGATGAGCCACTGATACGGCTGCACGCCGCCCTGGGCGGTGAAGGTCAGCGCCCCGCCGGCCGCGAGGTTGTCCGTGCCCGGCGTGACGCACAGGTTCAGCGCCGAGAAGGTGATGTGAACCTTGGGCGAGGTCGAGGCGAGGTGGTTGGCGTCACCGCCGTACATCGCCACCACGTCGACCCCCTGGTCCGCCGGGTTGACCATGCCGGGCGGGATCGAGATGGACGGCTCCGACACCGAGCCGCCGGTCTTGCTCCCGTTGGTGATGGGCGCGCTGGCCAGCGTCCACGAGAGGTCCGGATCGCCGTTCGAGAGGTACGACTGGAAGGTGAACGTGACCGTGCCGCCGAGGTTGTTGTTGTTCGTCCCGTTCACGCTCACCGTGGCGTTCAGGGCGATCTTCCCTCCCTCGGTGGTGGCCGTCGGCACCGCGGTGAGGGCCGTCGACGTCCCGGTCAGCTTCTTCCACGCCTGGACGAAGTTGTTGGTGTCGAGGGAGCCCAGGCCCGTGGCGCAGTCGTAGCCCGTTGCCGCGGCGTACCCGTAGAGCCCTCCGGCGGGGCAGCCGGGGTCGCTCGGGGCGCACTGCATCTCGTTGTTCCCGAGGGTGATGTCGTGGAACGCCGTGGGGGTGGTGGACTGCAGCGTGTAGAGCAGCGGGTTGACGTTGCCGAGACGACCGCCGCCCGTCGCCTGGGTGACGAGGGCGAGGACACCGGCGAACGAGGGCGTGGAGGCCGAGGTCCCGCCGATCTGGATGATCGTCGGCGCTCCGCCCGCCGCCGTGCAGTCCTTGACGGCCGGGCTGTACGTGCACTCGATGAAGTACCCGTTGTTGCTCGCGGCCGCGGTGAGCGAGAGATCCGGTATCTCGCGCATGTTCGCCGCGTTGATCCCCGAGACGGGGAGCGACCCGACGATGGGGCAGGTGGGGATCGAGCTCTGGTACGAGGGGCGGCTGAACACGACGCTGATGCCGCCGCCGCCCGCCGCCGGCGAGCTCTTCGAGTCCGACTCGTTCCACGTCTCTTCCAGCGCGCTGTAGCCCGTCGCGGTGCCGCCGACGTACGTGAGGCTGCCCGTCGGGAACTCCGTGCCGCCCACCGCCGTGACGCCCGGGAAGGACGCGGGCATGTTGACGTAGAGACCCGAGAAGCCGAAGTCGAGGCACGCGGCCGCGCCGTCGTCGCCCGAGGCGGCGAGGTAGGTCATGCCCAGCAGGTTCGCGGCCGAGCCGAAGACCTGCAGGGCGTCCGCGTCGCTCATCGTCTCGCCGATCTCGCAGCCAGCGAAGCTCTCGCTGAGGATGGGCGTGACGTTCTGCTCGATGGCGTAGAAGACCGCGTCGTTGACGTTGCCGTCGCTGGCGCCGGTGTAGAAGTAGACGATGTTCGCGTCGGGGGCGATGCCGCCCGACCACTCGGTGTCGAGGATCGCCTCGAGCCCCGCGCCGTTGCCGCCCTCGGCGACGCCGGTGTTGGGGACCAGGTTCATCGTGACGGTGGACGCGGGGAGGCCGAACCGCGTGCGGAACGCGTTGATGTCGCTCTGCGCGATCTCGGAGATGCCGACGATCCCGATGGTCGTCCCGGTGCCGTTGATGGCGGGGGTCGCGTTGTAGAGCGGGTTGACGTCGTAGACCGCCGCCCAGTCCGGCGGGCCGAGGCCGTTGCCGTGGCAGTACGTGTCGCCGTTCGGGCAGACCGCGCCGGGATCGACCCGGACGACGCTCGGCTTGACGTGGTGCGGGTAGAAGTCGTGCGTGCCGAGCACCCCGAGGATGACGTCCGCCAGGTCGGCGGGGATCGAGGGCGCGCTCGACATCGCGTAGTGCGTCTGGTTCCCGACCTGGTAGCGGCGCATCTCGGTCCGGAAGGCAGACTGGAGAGTGGCGACCGTGCCCGAGAACGTGAGGCGCGCTCCCAGGGGGGAGACGTCGTGCACCTCGAGGCCCTGCTGGGCGAGCCACGCGGCGGCGCGGTGGATGTCGTCGGCCTGCGCGCCGAAGCGGGCGGCGTAATCCGCGGTGCTCAGCCACTGGTGGTACCGGGGCGAGCCCGCGTTGATCAGGTCCGCCAGCAGTGCGTCGCGGTCGTGGAGTTGCTGCGGCGAGAGCTTGAAGATGACCGAGAGGTTCTCGATGCGCTTCGCGGGGTCGAGCGGGCCGATGTCGAACTCGGGACGGGCGAGCGGGTGGGCGCCGTGCGTGAGCTGGACGGTCGGCGGGGCTGCCGTGCTGGGTGCGACCCCCGCATCGCTCGACGCCGGACTCGACACCGTCGTGCTGCACCCGCCCACCGTGGACACGGCGGCGGCGAGCGCCACGAGTCCCGCGACGGCTGCGTGACGCAAGACCCGACCCCTGGCACCTGCGGTGCCTCGCTCTGACGACATGACCCAACCCTCCGCGGCACAGCTTACAATGCCAGGCTGGGGTTGGTGTGCCGCCTTCGCGGGGCGGTTTCCCTACATGGTCGTCCGGGACGGACGCTGGTCAGGGAACGATCTGGAGCGAGCAGCCGGAGGTGGTCGACATCAGGTAGATGGCCGTGAGGGCGATGGCCAGCGTCACGGCCCCGAGCGCGAGAAAGCGGGGGGCGCGCCAGACCTTCTCCTCCTGGGCGAACCTCTTCTGGGCCTTCTCTTCGGCGGCGATGTACATGGCTCTGGGGCGCTTGTAGGCCGGCGGCGGCCCATTTTCAACCCCTCACGAGAAGTCCGCGCACGCCGCCTGCCGCGGCCGGCGGGTCACAGCACGAAGTGCCGGCCCTTCTGGCGGCGGCAGAACATGGCCAGCGTCGTCGTCGCGTCGCCCACCCCGGTGTTCCCGCTCTCGCCCACCCCGCTCGCTCCGAACTCCTCCCACTCCAGCGCGCTGTCCGTGCCGTCGTTCTCCTTCAGCATCCCGCCGAGGACGCGACGGGCCCGGGAGAGCTTCGCGTCGTCGCGCGTCCAGAGGCTCGTGGCCAGATCGTGCGGGTTGGTGTTGACCGAGAAGCGGAGAAAGTCGTCGAAGCTCGCCGTCTCCATCGTCACCAGGATGGGCATGAAGAACTCGGTGAGGGCGGGGGCGATGACCTTCTCGGTCCCGTCCCAGCTCACCGTCAGCGTCGTCTCCGGCGTGACCCGGCCCAGCACGACCGGGGCGGCGACCTCGGCGTTGTCGGCGTAGTCGCTCCCCGTCACCTTGCCGCCCTCGAGCAGCACCTTCACCCCCGCGGCGCGCGCGGCCTCCTGGATGCTCGTCACCGTGCTCGCCTTGTGCACCATGACCGGGCTCACGATCTTCGTCTCCCCCGGCGCGGCGGCGCGCGGATCGCGGATTTCCCACGTCTTCATCTCCGCCACGACCATGGGCTCGATGCGATCGAGCGTCGCGCGGCTGGCGGTGATGCCGTGCAGGCTGGTGCACTTGTGCGACCCCAGGCCCAGCTTCGAGTAGGCCAGGCGCACGGCGATCTTCTTCAGCTCCGCGTCGGAGAAGCCGTCGTCGATCCACGACCAGTTGCACCCGCCGCCCTCGAACTTCACCGGGCGCACGCCGCGCTTGCTCTGCAGCGTCTTGGCCGTCTCTGCGCTGCCGGTGACGCTCACCACGGCGATGCGGGGGTCCTCCACGATGGGCGCCACGTCCCCGCCGAACCCCTCGAGCTTGTGCACCGCGCGCGGGTCGGCGCCGGCCGCGAGCAGCATCTTGGTGAGCGTCGTGTTGGTGATGGCGCAGAAGGGGTGGCCCTTGAAGATCATGGGCGAGCCGCTGAGGTAGCAGGCGACGATCTGGATGCCCGGGATGCCGTAGACGAAGTTCATCGGCGTGATGACGCTGCACACGCCGGCGGGCACGTACGCGTCCTTCCAGTACGACTGCCCGGCGAGCATCGTCGGGAGGAGCTCCCCCTTCATGGCCTTCTCGGCGCTGCCCTCGAGGTGATCCGCCGAGCGCTTGGCCTCCCAGAAGTCCTTGTCCGCCTCGAGGCGCGTCTTGGGGGTCTGCTGCCGGAGCTCGTCGAGGCACTCCTCGTAGAAGTAGTGCAGGAGGCGCGAGAAGCTCTTGATGACGTGCTTGCGATAGGCGAGCCCCTCCCCCGTCCAGTCGAGCGAGCTCCAGAAGGCGAAGGCGCGGTCGATGGCGTGCTGGCAATCGGCGGGGCGCGAGCGGGCCAGCTCGAAGAGCGTCACCCGGCGATCGGCCAGGGACTTCATGGGCACGAGCTCGGCGGTGCGCCGCCACTCCCCCTCGACCAGGTTGAGGCAGGGGACCGGCCTGTCGCCTGCCTTGCGCGGGATGGCGCGCCCGAAGAGGTACGGGCGGAGCGCCTCGCAGTCGGCGTCGCTCAGCTGGAGCGAGAAGAGCGAGTACCCCGCGCGGCGCTCGGGGTAGAGGGCGGCGACGGGATCGCGCCCCCCGCGCTCGTCGATGGACTCGGCGTGGAAGCGCTTGGCGGCGTCGGCGAGGCGGGCGTGCAGGGTCTTGGCGTCCATGGCTTCGATGCTGGTCTAGCACGCAGCTTTCCCCGATAGGATGGGCCGCATGAAGGTTCGCGCGGCCGTGGCTCACAGGGCAGGGGCGCCCCTCACCATCGAGACCGTGGAGCTCGAGGGGCCGAAGGCAGGCGAGGTGCTGGTGCAGCTCAGGGCCACCGGCGTCTGCCACACGGACGATTTCACCCTCTCCGGAGCCGATCCCGAGGGGCTCTTCCCCGTCATCCTCGGGCACGAGGGGGCGGGGGTCGTGGTCGACGTCGGTCCGTCGGTGACGGCGGTCGCGAAGGGCGACCACGTCATTCCGCTCTACACACCGGAGTGCCGCGCCTGCAAATCGTGCCTGAGCCGCAAGACGAACCTGTGCACGGCGATCCGCGCCACGCAGGGCAAGGGCGTCATGCCCGACGGCACCAGCCGCTTCTCCCTGGGGAGCGAGAGGCTGCACCACTACATGGGCTGCTCGACGTTCTCGACCTTCACCGTGCTCCCGGAGATCGCGCTGGCGAAGATCCGACCGGACGCGCCCTTCGACAAGGTCTGCTACATCGGCTGCGGCGTCACCACCGGCATCGGCGCGGTGCTCTACACGGCCAGGGTCGAGGCGGGCGCCAACGTGGTCGTCTTCGGGCTCGGCGGCATCGGGCTGAACGTGGTGCAGGGCGCGCGGATGGTCGGCGCCGACATGATCATCGGCGTCGACATCAACCCGGAGCGCGCCGCGCTCGGGCGCAAGCTCGGGATGACGCACTTCGTGAACCCGAAGGACCTGAAGGGCGACCTGGTCGCGCACCTCGTCGAGCTGACCAGGGGGGGCGCCGACTACAGCTTCGAGTGCGTGGGCAACGTGCAGCTGATGCGCCAGGCCCTGGAGTGCTGCCATCGAGGGTGGGGGGTCAGCGTCATCATCGGCGTCGCGGGAGCGGGCCAGGAGATCGCGACCCGGCCGTTCCAGCTGGTGACCGGGCGGGTCTGGAAAGGGAGCGCCTTCGGCGGGGCCCGCGGTCGCACCGACGTGCCGAAGATCGTCGACTGGTACATGGAGGGCAAGATCGACATCGACAGCCTCATCACCCACCGGCTCCCGCTCGAGCGCATCAACGATGCCCTGTCGCTGATGCACGAGGGGAAATCGATCCGGTCGGTCGTGGTCTACGACTGAGGCACACGCCGTGCTTGGCGGCAGCGCCGACAGGGGAGGCGCCGATGCACGTGCTGCTGGTGGGGGCCGAGCTCGAGGAGAACCTCGCGCTGCGTTATCTCGCGGCGGCGCTCGAGAAGCGGGGGCACCGCGCGAGCTTCGCCACGTTCGACCGCCCGTCCGACGTCCCCGCCGTGCTCGACGTCGTGCAGCGCGAGATGCCCGACATGGTCGGCATGTCGATGACCTTCCAGTTCCGGGCGCGCGAATTCGGCGCCCTGGCGCTTTCCTTGCGCGAGAGAGGCTTCCGCGGACACGTGACCGTCGGCGGTCACTTCCCCACGTTTGCCTGGCGGGAGGTCCTCGACGCGTTCCCCGGGATCGACAGCGTCGTGCGGCACGAAGGAGAAGAGACGCTCCCCGGGCTCTGCGCCGCCATCACCTCCCGCGCGCCCCTGTCCGGCGTGCTCGGTCTCGCCTTCCGCGCGGCGGACGGCGCTGCCGTCTGCAACCCGCCGCGGCCGCTCATCGAGGACCTCGACGCGCTCCCCTTCCCCAGGCGCTTCGGCGCCCCGCAGATGCACCTCGGCATCCCCGCCGCGTTCCTGGTCGGCTCGCGCGGGTGCTACGGCCACTGCACGTTCTGCTGCATCCACGCCTACCTCAAGTCCGCCGGCGGCTCGGTGTACCGCCTTCGCAGCCCCGAGAACGTCGCGGAGGAGATGGCCGACCTGCGCCGCACCCGAGGGGCGCGCATGTTCGTCTTCCACGACGACGACTTCTTCACGCGCGACGCCACGCGCGATCGGGTCAGGATGACGGCCCTGCGCGACGCCCTGCGCGCCCGCGGCGTCGACGACGTGGCCCTGGTGGTGAAGGCGCGCCCGGACGACGTGGACGGGCGCGTGTTCGGCGTGCTCCAGGAGATCGGGCTGCTGCGCGTCTACCTCGGCATCGAGGCGGGCTCGACGCAGGGCCTCAAGGTGCTCGGCCGCGGCGTCGACCTCGCCGAGAACCGCCGGGCGCTCGACTGGCTGCGCGCACACGAGCTCTACACCTGCTTCAACATGCTCGTCTTCGACCCGGAGTCGACGCTGGACGGGCTGCGCGAGAGCTTCCGGTTCCTGCGCGAGTACGCCGACGTCCCCATGAACTTCTGCCGCACGGAGATCTACGTGGGCACGCCGCTGATGACCAAGCTGGCGCGCGAAAAGCGCCTGCTCGGCAGCGTGTTCGGCTGGGACTACGCGATCCGCGAGCCGCGCGCCGAGCGAGCCTTCCGCGTCTTCGCCAGCGCCTTCCTCGATCGCAACTTCCGCTGCGACGGGCTCATGAACTCGACCCTGGGCGTCGGCTACCACCTGCACCTGCTCCGGACGTTCTACCCGCGCGCGATGAGCCGCTCGCTGGCCGAGCGGGTCACCGCGATCACCCGCAAGGTGAACCTCGACTGCGTCGAGCGCATGGAGCGCATCTTCGACTTCGTGGCCTCGCCTGCGTCGGAGGAGCGCGCCGCGCTCGAGGACTTCACGGCGCGGACCACCGCCGAGGTCGGCCGCGCGAACGGGCCGCTCGAGGACGAGGTGGCCGAGGTCACGCGGGACATCATGGCCGCGGCCAGCGGGCGCGTCGCACCGCGCCGTCCGCCCGGCAAGACGGCCCGGTGGGGGATGCTCTCCGCGGCGACGCTGGCCCTCGCTCCCCTCGCGGGCTGCGAGGTGAAGACCGCGCCACCGCCGCCCGATCCGCTGCCGCAGCCGTCGCTCGTCCAGCCTCCGCCGCCCGACCCCCTGCCGCCCCCCATCGTGCAGCCCGAGGCGGCCGCGGACGCCTCGAGCGCCCTCCCCGACGCGTCGCCACCCGACGCAGGGAAAGTGCGGGTGAAGCCCGTGCCTCACCCGCCACCTCCGATTCCGGATCCGGTTCCCCCGCCGATGGTGAACGACCCGCTCCCGATGCCCTACGTCCCACCCAAGCACTGAGGGGGCGGACGGCTCAGAGATCGTCGACGTCCGCGCAGCAGCGAAAGCCCGTCGAGTAGTCCAGATGGGACATGGGATGGGCGGTGGTGCGGTAGTAGCAGCCGTCCCCGTTGAGGTGCGTGTCCAGGTAGTAGCCGCCCTGGAAGGTGCCCTCGGGATCGTCGACCCACTCGTGCAGGTTGCCGACCATGTCGAAGAGGCCGTACTCGTTCGTGCACTCGGTCCGCTCGCCCGTGCGGGTGAGCGTGCCCTCGAGCTGGTTGAGGCGGGGATCGGTCATGTTGCCGCCGAAGCCCCACATCCACCGGTGCTCGGGCTTGTCGTCGAGCCCGGCGTTGAAGAAGTGCATCGAGCTGCGCCCGTTGTCGTTGCAGCGCCCGACCTGCCGCTCGTTGCCGTAGGGGAAGATGGTCTTCTTCGGGCCCATGCAGGCGTTCTTCCACTCGTCGGGCTTGCAGAGGCGCTTGCCGCTCCGCTCGCACGCCGCGGCGGCCTGGTGGCCGCTGATGTATCCCTGCGGGAAGACCCCCGGGCGGCTGACCGCCCGGACGACGACGCCCTCCGGGATCATGTCGTAGTAGGGCCAGGGCCGCTCGTTGCCGTCGGCCGTGATCTGGAGGAGCGAGGCCTCGTAGACGTCGACGCAGTACGAGCGCCCGATCATCACCATGTCCGACGGGCAGACGTAGCGGTTCGTGCGCGTCGGCTGCGCGGGCTCCTCCGCCGGCTCGTCGTCGTCGTCGCCGCTTCCCTCGAACGCCTTCAGGGCGGCGAGCGGAATGGACCGACCCCGCGAAGATTCCTTCGCGCCGTGGAGGTCAGTCTTGAACGGAAGGATGCCTGTGCGCTTGGCGCCCAGGGAGTCGTGGTCCGTGGCAGTGCAAGCCTGGGGTGCAGCAAAGTGCCCGAAAGCCGGGGCAATATCAGGGCTCGCCGTGAAGACGAGCGAAGCAGCCAGCATCGGGAACATCAGCAAGGTTCACCTCCGGGTGCGTAGACTCCTGCGCGAAACACATGATCAGCTCCGAACAGTCCAGCGTTATCGCGTACGCACCTGCCTTGGGAACCCCCAATCGACGGCTGAGCCTTCCTTTCGGTAGGCAAAGGTAGGCAATGATTGCGGATGAGCCATGGATTCCAGACAGGCGCACGAGAGATTTTCGCGAGCGCTAGATTCGAAGGGAATGGGGCCAGCGCTCCCGGCAGCTTCGGCAGGGAACACCACGGTGGGGTTGGTGCTCGCGGGGGGGGCCGCGCGGGGAGCCTACGAGGTGGGGGTCGTGCGGCACATCCTCGAGGAGGTGGCGAAGACCCTGGATCGCCACGTCCCCATCGACATCCTCTGCGGCACGTCCGCCGGGAGCATCAACGCCTGCATGCTCGCGGCGCACGCCGACCAGCCCGGCCGTCGTGGCGAGATGCTGGCCGAGCGATGGACGAGCCTGCGCCTCGAGGACGTCGTCCGCCCGTCGGCGCCCGAGCTCCTCGGCCTGGCCGGACGGCTCGTCGGCCGCAGCCCGCTCGCCTCCCGAGAGCGCAGGGCGGGGCGCAGGGGCGGCATCTTCGACCCGAGCGGGGTCGAGGCCATCGTGCGCGACGCGGTCCCCTTCGACCGCATCGCCGAGCACATGCGCGAGGGTCGCCTGGCGGCCCTGAGCATCTCGACGACCCACGTCGCCACCGGCCGCACCGTCATCTTCGTGCAGCGCCGCGGAGGGGGACTGCCCCGGTGGGGCAACGACCCGACCATGGTGGCCCGCGCGTCACCGATCCGGCAGGAGCACGTCCTGGCGTCGGCGGCGGTGCCGCTGCTCTTCCCTGCGGTCGAGATCGACGGCCACTTCTACTGCGACGGCGGACTGCGCCAGAATGTACCCCTCTCGCCGGCGCGCCGCCTCGGCGCCGACTGCCTCGTCGTCGTGAACCCCCGGTACATCAAGGACGAGTCGCCCTCGCCCGGGCTGGCGGCGTCGCGCGAGGACGAGTACCCGGACCCGCTGTTCGTCGTGGGCAAGGCGATGAACGCGCTGCTGCTCGACCGGATCGAGAACGACATCGACCGGCTCGAGCGCCTCAACGCCGTGCTGGCCGCCGGGACGCGACGCTACGGGGAGGGCTTCGCCGCGGCCATCAACGAGGAGCTGGCCCGGGCCGGCGTGGGGGCGCTGCGGCAGCTCGACGTGGTCTACGTCCGGGCGTCGCAGGACATCGGCGTGCTCGCAGCGGAGTACGTGCGGTCCGCGGAGTTCGCGCGGCGGGTCCCGGGATGGACCGGGCGCGTGCTGCGCCGCGTGGCCGATGGCGAGAGCGAGGCAGACCTGCTGTCCTACGTGCTGTTCGACGGCGAGTTCGCGGGGCGGCTCATCGAGATCGGACGCGCCGACGCGAGGGCGAAGCACGATGCGCTGGTGAGGTTCTTCGAGAAGCGGTGCGCGGGGAGCTAGCTGCACCGCCGTCGAAATGCGATTCACGGCGCCTCGATGGCGAAGGCGTCGCTCTCGATTCCCGGAGCGTCACTTTCCGCGCGAGAGGCGCGCTCTCGAAACCAGAAGGCGCTTTCTCGAGCCCGGGGCGCCCTTCCCGGAAACCGGGTGGCGCTCTCGCGATTCATCGGTCGAGGCCGTCGAAACCCGCGTCGAGCTTCACGTCGCCAGAGAGCGACGGGCCATTCGAGGAGCGACTTTTTCGTCGAAAAAGAGCGGCGGAGTCTTCGAGAAGCGCCGTTCGCAATTCCCATCGAGAAACTCTCGGCGAGAGAGCGCGCCCACGAACCGCATGAGGGAGGTCCACGCGCCTGCTGCCGCGCCGCGGACTCCGGAGCGCGATCTTTGCTTTCTGCGGCGTCCGGAGCATGCTCTGCGCGCTCGCATGCGCCGCGCGGTCGTGCTCCTCGCCATTCCTCTCGCCACCGTGTGGTGCGGCGAGAGAAAGCCCGCGGGGGAGGTGCCGGGAGTGGCGGCGGTGACGGGGCCTGCGACCTCGACCTCGACCTCGACCTCGACCTCGACCTCGACCTCGACCTCGACCTCGACCTCGACCTCGACCTCGACCTCGACCTCGACCTCGACCTCGACCCCGACCCCGACCCCGACCTCGACCCCGACCCCGACCTCGACCCCGACCCCGACCTCGACCCCGCCCCCTCCCCGCGTCTACGTTCGTGCTCACTCCCTCCCCATCCACCCCGACCCCTCCCTCAAGGGCAAGTGGATCGGCACCCTCGCCGCAGGCGACTCGGTGGATCTGCGGGACGAGCCACCCCGCACCGCGCCTGGCTGCGTGTCCGTTCGTGGCATCGTCCCGCGCGGGTGGGTCTGCGTGGATGGCGAGGGCGCGACCCTCGATCCCGACGACGCGGTGTGGGCCGGCCTCCGCGCGCACGCGCCCGACTACACCTCCCCCTGGCCCTACGCCTACGGCGAGTCGCGGGGCGCCCGCCGCCACAAGCAGCTGCCCGACGTCGAAGGGCCGGCGTGGCCCGCCTCCCTGCTCGACAGGAACGCCACCATCGCGCCGCGCTCCACGGTGGCCTGGGTCGACGAGGTCGACTCGGGCGGCATTCCCTGGCTGCGCGCCAGTGACATGAGCTTCGTCCGCAAGGACCGGATCACCCCCTTCGAGCAGTTCGGCTTCCACGGCGTCGCCCTCGGCAAAGACGCACGGCTCCCGCTGGCCTTCTTCAAGCGCGTGGCCCACGCGAAGTACAGGCGCGACGGCGACGGCCGGCTCGTGGCGACGGGCGACACCTGGCCGCGCCTCGCGTGGATCGGCCTCACCGGGCAGACGGAGAAGCACGGGCGCGCCACGTACTGGGAGACGCGTGAAGACGGGGCCTGGCTCGACGCACGCGACGCCGCCGTCATCGCCCCCGACGCCGCCAGCGCTCCCCCCGCACCTCGCTCGACGTGGATCGAGGTGGCGGCCCTCCAGGGCTGGCTGGTCGCCTACGAGGGCGACACCCCCGTCTACGCGACGATGATCTCCGCAGGGAAGCTCGGCGCCGCCCGACCGGATCCCGACCACGAGCCCCACCAGCCCGCCGCGACGACGCCCATCGGCACCTTCCGCATCCGGGAGAAGCTGCTCACGGCCACCCTGCAGAGCGATCTCGACGACGGGACGGAGTTCGTCCACGCCGAGGTCCCCTGGAGCCAGCGCTTCTACGACAAGTACCTCCTGCACACCGCGTACTGGCACGACCAGTGGGGCGAGGGGCACAGCGGGGGCTGCGTGAACCTGTCACCGGTCGACGCGAAGTGGCTCTTCGGCTGGACGGAGCCCAAGGTCCCGCCCGGGTGGCACGCGGTGCGCACCGTCGACGGGGACGGGGCCCCCGCGACGGTCGTGGTCATCCATCCGTGACCGCGGCGAAAGCGGACGGACTACCAGCCGCGCTGCGGACCCGACGACGACGTCGCGGAGAGCGGCCAGATGTGGACCCCCAGCGCGGTGATCGCCGCGGCGGCCTCCTTCGGGACGCCCGAGGTCGAGCCGCCCCCGCGATGACCGCGGCGCAGCAGGACCTGGTGAGCGACGTCGCCGAGGACGAAGCGGGCGACCGCCTCTCGACCGTTCGGGTTCACGACGTAGGTGATCTCGAGCCCTTCGTGCTCGAACGTGTCTTCGAGGGCCATGTGGAGCCGGGGGTAATAGGCCCCGGAGGTCCGGAGCGCAAGCTCAGCGGTCGTGCGCGATGCGCGACAGGTCGGGCTGGCTCCCGCTCTTCCCCCGGGCGGCGATCTGCCGGACGAGCTCTCCGATGAGCGCGGCGGTGCTGACCGGCTTGCGAAGGGACGCGTCGCACCCGGCGGCCACCGCCAGCTCGTCGAACCTCGGCGAGCTGAGCCCCGTCAGCGCAATCAGCACCACGTCGTGCGTGCGGTCGTCGGCGCGCAGGCGCCGCGCGACCTTGAAGCTGTCGACGCCGGAGAGCACGAGATCGAGCACCACCGCGTGAGGCCCGAACAGCAGCGCCTTCTCGATGGCGGTCGCGCCGTCGGACGCCTCGAGCACCATGAAGCCGGCCGACGCCAGCTCGGCGGCGTGGAGCTCGCGCAGCGACTCTTCCTCCTCCACGAGGAGGACGAGCGGCCCCCGGGGACGTACACCGGAGTGCGACCTACCTGGCGGCGCGGAGCGCTCGATCATCGGGGTGCTTGTCCTTCATTATGACCGCTGTCCGGGAATCTTCCAGCGCCCGCGGTCGGGCCGCGCCTCACGGGCTCTTCACGATGCGGTCGGGATCCCCGAGGAACTCGTAGTGCATGGTGTCGCGCAGCACGTCGTGGCCGAGCCAGTAGAACCCGTAGCGCTCGAACGAGTGCACCCAGCACTCGGGCATGGCCATGCGGTCGTACTCGGTCTTCGCCGCGCGCTTGCAGGCGGGGGCGTCGTTCCAGGGAGGGACGCAGCCGCAGCAGGTGTTGATGGCGGGATCGACGTCGATGGCGATCCCGTAGATGTGATTGGTCACCTCGCCCCCGCGGTACGTGTTCTTGAACCGGATGCCCGCGAGCGCGTGCGCCGTGTAGGGATGGTCGGCGCAGGTCAGCTTGATGTCCTCCTCCACGCACTTGAGGGCGGGGACCACCTTGCGGTGCATCTTCACGGGCAGCCCCATGAAGGTCGTGTCGACGGTGAAGGCGCTGGGTGGCTGGGCGTCGGGACCTGGCCTGCCGAACGGGCGGAACCAGCCGTAGTGGTCCGTCCGCCACTGGATCGCGCGCTGGTTGCCGTCCTTCTCCTTGAGGAAGTTGCTCCGGATGAGGAAGTCCTGAGGCGGCTGCTCGTTGCAGGCGCTGGTGGAGACGGGAGCCGGTGGAGGTACCGGCTCGGGGGGAGGCGGGGGGGGAAGAGGTGGGGTGGCGGTCGAGGTCGCCGTCTCGGTCGCGGGCGGGGGCGCGGCCGGGGTCACGGTCGCGGCCGGAGCTGCCGAGGCGACGGGGGGCGGCGGTGCGGCGGCGCACGCGACGAGGGGGCCGAGCGCAAAGAAGAGGAACGCAAGCGGTCGCATGGGTCCTCAACCTACACACGCCACGGCCTCTTCGCGAGATCGTGACCCCTGGTCCCCGGCCGCGGGGCGTCGGATCGTCGAGGATCCACGCCCGTTCCGCGCGCAGCCGGAAACGAGGCCCTTCACCGTGGTCCGCCCCTTGCTCGACGGGTCTCCCATCATGGTGAGCAACACCCCCACCCTGCTCGATCCCTTCGAGGTCGCCGCAGGCGGCCCGCGGTCCCCGTTTCCCAGCCTGCTGGAGCCGACGGAGTGGTTCGACCGCGCGACCCTGTTCATCGTCGAGGAGAGCAACGAGGTGCCGCCGTGGACCCCCGAGCCGGTGGACCGGCGGTGGCGCGCGCGGGGCTGGACGGACGACGACTGACCGACCCGATTGTGGGCGCGCCCCGGCGGAGACGCTGGACGGAAGGGCCCGACCATCATACGAGCTGGGGATGGTCCTCGACGCGCGACTCGCCAAGCTCGCCACCGGGCAGTCCGCGCGGGAGGCGGCCCTGGCGTACGCGCGGGCCCGGCACGAGAAGCTCGCCGAGCACGAGCGCGCCCGCGCCGACGAGTTCGAGGCCATCCTGGAGGCCATGTTCCTCATGGCCGCCGTCGACGGGGAGATCGCCGCGGACGAGGTGGGCCAGCTCGCCGCCAGCGTCCAGGCCATCGTCGACACCACCGGCGGCAGGCTCCACCTCGACCTCCAGCCCGCCCTCGACGAGATGGGAGCGCGCCTCGCCCGCGACGGGTGGAAGGCGCGGCTCGATACGCTCGCCCAGCGCCTGCCGTCGCAGGAGTCCCGCACGTTCGCCTTCCGCCTCGCCGCGGCCGTGGCCTTCGTGGACGACAACGTGGTGCACGCCGAGGCCGCGGCCATCGACGCGCTGACGGCCGCCCTGGGCATCGAGGCCGACGATTCGCAGCGTATCCTGGCCGAAGTCCAGGAAGAGCTCTTCGGAGGCTAGAGACGATGGCGCAGGCGCACTGGCTCATCAAGAGCGAGCCCACCGCATACTCCTTCGACCAGCTCGTGGGCGACAAGCAGACGGCGTGGACGGGGGTTCGCAACTTCGCCGCGCGCAACTACCTGCGCGGGATGAAGAAGGGCGACCTCTGCCTCTTCTACCACTCGAACGAGGGCAAGGCCGTCGTCGGCGTCGCGCGCGTCGTCGCCGAGGGCTACGCCGATCCCACGCAGGATCCCGAGGGCGAGGACTGGACGGCGGTCGACATCGAGGCCGTGCGCGCGCTCAAGACGCCGGTGACGCTCGAGGAGATGCGGCTTCATCCCCTGCTGGCCAAGATGGTCATCTTCAAGCAGACGCGGCTCTCGGTCGTCCCGGTGACGAAGGAGGAGTTCGACACGGTGGTGGAGCTCGGGAAGAAGCGGAAGTAGCCGGGGCCCCTGGCCGGTCTACCCCACCGGCCCTACCGTCGCGCTACACTGGGACATGTTTCCCACGCGCTTCTCCAACCTGCCCGAGGCCCGCGCACGCTTCGGGGACCGCGTCGACAGGCTGGGAGCCTTCCTCGAGCGGGTGGACCCGCTGGCAGACGAAGTGGTGGCGGCCATCGAGGGCACGCCCGGCGGCTGGCGGCTGTTCGACGAGGCCGCGCGCCGCGGCATCGAGCACGTCCGGGGCGCGCCGGCGAGCTTCCGCGCGCTGTTCGACCAGGTCGAGCACGTGCCCATGTGGGTGAACTGGGAGACGGTGGATCGCGGGGGCGAGGTGCTCCTGCGCGCGGGCGCCGTGGGAGGCATCGTCCTCGCGCTGAAGTCGCTGGTGCTCGGGTACACGTCGCCGGCCGGCAGCAAGCCGCTCGTCTTCAGCGGGCGACTCGAGGAGCAGGCGCCGCGGCGGCTCAACGAGACGGCGCGCTTCGTCCAGGCCACCATCACGCCGGGCGGGATGCGACCCCACGCCGACGGGTGGCAGATCACGCTCAAGGTGCGGCTCATCCACGCCCAGGTGCGGCGGATGATCCTGCGCACCGGCCGCTGGGACGCCCCCGCGTGGGGCGCGCCCATCAACCAGCACGACCAGGCCGGCACGCTGCTGCTCTTCTCGGTCATCGTGCTCGAGGGCCTGCGCCAGCTCGGGATGCGCATCCCGCGCGAGGAGGCGGAGGCCTACGTCCACCTGTGGCGCTGGTCGGGCTGGCTGATGGGCGTGGACCCGGAGCTCCTGCCCGCCACCGAGGCCGAGGGGATCCGCCTCGGGGAGGTCATCGCGGCGACCATCGGCACACCCGACGACGACGGGCGGCGCCTGACGAAGACCCTGCTCGAGGCCCCGCTGACGATCGCCCGGACGCGGCAGGAGAAGGCCAACGCCCGGCGTCTCGTGCGCTTCAACGGCGCCATGTGCCGCTTCCTGCTGGGCGACGAGGCGGCCGACGGGCTCGCGGTCCCGCGCACGTCGTGGCGCTACATGGTGCCCTTCCTGCGGCGCTTCGTCGCGAGCGTGGAGCTCGTGCGCGAACGCGTCCCCTTCGGCGACGTCCCCGCGGTCTGGGCAGGGCGGCGCTACTGGGACCGCGTGGTCGAGGTCGGGCTGGCGGGCGCCATGGCCGAGTTCGGGCTTCCGCAGGGCCTCGCGCGCGCGGCGTGATCATGCGTTAGGTTCTGCGGTCCTTGCGACCGCCGCCCCCCAAGACGCCACCCCAGCCGGAGACCCCCCTCTGGGCGAAGCTCCGCGAGAGCCTGCGTCACACGCGGATGACGCTCGCGCTGGTGTGGCGTTCGTCCCCGCCCCAGACGGTGGCGCTGGCGGTGCTCACGCTGGTGGGCGGGCTGGTGCCGCTCGGGGTGGCCTACGCCGGCAAGCGCATCGTCGACGCGGTCGTCGCGCACGACCGCAGCGCCACGCTGCGCTGGGTCCTGGGTGAGCTCGGCCTGGTGGTGGCGATGGCGCTGGTGCAGCGAGGCCTGGGCCTCGTGCGCAGCGTGCTCGGGGCGCGCCTGGGCGTCGACATCAACGTCACCATCCTCGAGAAGGCCCTGGGGCTCGACCTGCGCTTCTTCGAGGATCCGGAGTTCTACGACAAGCTGACGCGCGCCCGCCGCGAGGCCTCGTCGCGCCCGATCTCGCTGGTGACCACGGCGTTCGGCCTGGTGCAGAGCGTGATCACGCTGGTGGGCTACGGCGCGCTGCTGGTGCGCTTCAGCGGCTGGGCGGTGCTGGCGCTCTGCGTGGCGACGGTGCCCGCCACCGTGGCCGAGATGCGCTTCTCCAAGCTCACCTTCAAGATGCGAAACTGGCGCTCCCCCGAGTCGCGGCGCCTCGTCTACCTCGAGTACGTGCTGGCCAACGACGAGCACGCGAAGGAGGTGAAGCTCTTCGGCATCGGACCGATGCTGCTGGAGCGGTACAAGAAGCTGAGCGAACAGTTCTACGAGGAGGATCGCGCGCTCTACCTCCGCCGGGCGAAGTGGACCCAGCTCCTGTCGCTGGTGGGAACGGGGACGTTCTACGCGGCGTACGCGGCGATGGCGCTGCTGGCGGCGACCGGCGCGCTGACGCTGGGGAACATGACCATGTACGTGGTCGCGTTCCGTCAGGGCCAGCAGGCGTTCCAGTCGGCGCTGGCGGGCATCGGGGACATGTACGAGCACAACCTCTACATGTCGAACCTGTGGGAGTACCTGAAGCTCGCGGGTGAGGGCGCGGGGGCGCGCGCGGACGTGGGCGCCGGCGCGCCTGCATCGGCGAGCGCGGGTGCCGGCATCGTGCTGGAGGACGTGGGCTTCCGCTACCCCGGCAAGGACGCCTGGGCGCTCCGGCACGTGAGCCTGTCGATCCCGGCCGGCGAGAGCCTCGCGCTCGTCGGCCAGAACGGGGCCGGGAAGACCACGCTCGTGAAGCTGCTGACGCGCCTCTACGAGCCCAGCGAGGGGCGCATCCTGCTCGATGGACGCGACCTGCGGGAGTGGGATCCCGAGGTGCTGCGCCGGCGCTTCGGCGTGCTGTTCCAGGACTTCAACCAGTACCAGCTGAAGGTCCGCGAGAACGTCGGCATGGGCAGCGTGGAGCACCTCGAGGACGAGCCGCGCATCGAGCGCGCCGTCGATCACGGCGGCGCCCGCGAGATCGTGACCTCGCTGAAGGGCGGTCTGGACGCGCCCCTCGGGCGCTGGTTCCAGGACGGCGCAGAGCTGTCGGGCGGGCAGTGGCAGAAGGTGGCCCTGGCGCGCGGCTTCATGCGCGAGGAGGCGGACATCCTGGTGCTCGACGAGCCGACGGCGGCCCTGGACGCCGAGTCGGAGCACGCCGTCTTCGCGCGCTTCCGCGAGCTGGCCGAAGGGCGCACGACCATCGTCATCTCCCACCGCTTCCCCACCGTGCGCATGGCGCGGAACATCGTCGTCCTGGACCACGGCACGGTCATCGAGCGAGGGACGCACGACGCGCTGGTCGCGCAGGGAGGGACGTACGCGAGGATGTTCGCGCTGCAGGCCGAGGGATACAGGTAGCGGGCGCGGGCGCCGTGCTCAGTGCCGGTGCCCGTGATGCAGGTCCGCCCCGTGCGGGTGTGCGTGCTCCATCGCCTCGTGCGCGTGTTCGTGGGAGTGCTCGCCCTCCGGGTACACGTCGTGGGTGTGCCCGTGGTGCCCGTCGTCGTGCCGGTGAGCGTGCTCGTGCTGCAGCGGCTCGTGCGCGTGACCGTGCTCGTGCGACTCGGTCAGGTTCAGCGCGACCCCGAGCGCGCACAGCGCCCCCGCGCCGAGCGTCGTCAGTCCCCCTGCGTGCTCGCCCATGGCCCACGCCAGCGCCGCGCCGAGGAACGGGGCCACCGCGAAGACCGTGCCCGTTCGCGCTGCGCCGACCGCGCGCTGCGCTCCCAGGTAGAACCGCAGGCTCAGGCCGTAGCCGATGGCCCCGCACGCGGTGAGAGCCGCCGCCGCACCCCACGAGGGCCACGGCTCCGACGTCCCGCGAGCCATCGCCAGCGACAGCGTCGCACCGAGCGCTCCCTTCGCGAGGACGACGTGCGTGGGCGCGCGGTCGGCGAGCGGGCGCCCGATCACGGCGTCGCCGGCCCACCCCAGCGTCGCGGCGGCGACGGCGAGTGCGCCCCAGCCAGGCTCGATGGCTCCCTGCCGCCCGTCGAGGACCAGCAGGGCGCCGCCCGCCACGATGGCTGCCACGGCCAGCCCCACGCGCGCTCCGAGGGCCTCGTGCCAGAGCAGCCGCGCGAGGAGCACCGTGAAGACGGCCTCGAGGTTGAGCAGCAGCGCGGCCGTCACGCCGCTCGTGTGCTGCAGACCCCAGGCGAAGGTCACCGGGGCCGCCACCGCGCCCAGCAGGGTGACGACGAGGAGCCGCCCGGCATCGGCGCGCCGCAGCGGGGCGTCCCCGGTCCGCGCGGGGAGCGCCGACGCGAGGCCAGAGCCTCCGTAGAGGAGCGCCGCGGTCGTGAAGGGACCGACGCCGTGGCCGAAGCGCTGCACCAGCGGGGTGGATGCGCCGAACGCGACGGCGGCGGCCAGGGCGAGCGTGCCACCCGCGACGATGGGGCTGAGGCGCACCGGGCGATGGTAGCGCCAGTCGTGGCTAGCCGTGCCCGGCGAGCGCCGCGCGGAGCCGGGACGCGGCGAGGTCCACCGCGCGCGCCCCCTCGCGCAGCGCGCCCCCGAGCATGAGAAACCCGTGCATCTGCCCGTCGAAGCACACGAGCTCGACCTCCACCCCGGCGGCGCGCATCCGGTCGGCGTACGCCTTGCCCTCGTCGCGCAGGGGGTCGAACCCCGCGGTGATGACCAGCGCCCGCGGCAGCCGGGACGCGTCCTCGACGAAGAGCGGCGAGGCCAGCGGCTTCCTGTGGTCGGCGGCGTCCGGCACGTAGTGGCCCAGGTACCAGTCCCCTGCGGCGCGACTGAGGAAGTAGCTGTCGCGGAACATGGCGTGCGAAGGGAGCGCGCGCGTCATGTCCGTGCCGGGGTAGATGAGGAGCTGGAAGACCGGCCGGCGCGCGTCGTCGCGGAGCGCGATCGCGACCACCGCGGCGAGGTTGCCGCCCGCGCTGTCACCGCCGACGGCGATCCTGGATGGATCGAGGCCGAGCAGCCCGGCGTTCTCCAGCACCCAGCGCATGGCGGCGATGGCGTCCTCGGCCGCGGCCGGGAACGGGTGCTCGGGCGCGAGCCGGTAGTCGACGGAGATCACGCGGACCGAGGCGCGCTGGGCCAGCGCGCGACAGAGGCCATCGTGCGACTCGATGGAGCCGACCACCCACCCGCCCCCGTGGAAGAACACGAGGCCTGGCGCGCTCGACGGGGGCGCTGACGCTGGCGTGTACACGCGGGCCCGGCGGGGACCCGCTGCGCCCGGGATGGTCCGGTCGTAGGCGGCGACGCCCGGTGCCGGCGGAAGATCGAGCGTGGGCGCGGCGTGGTCGAGCGCGACCCGCGCGTCGGCGACCGAGCCTCCGGAGAGCGGGGGCACCTTCATGCGATCGATGAGCCACAGGAGCCCTTGCAGCTGGAGGTCCAGCTCCAGGCCGTCGGGCGAGCGGCGCGCGGGGCCCACGATGCGGCGCAGGAGGGCTGGCGGGAGGGAAAGGAAGCCACGGGCGAGGGCGCGCTCGACGGACCGGGGAAGACGGATGGCCACGGGAGGGTCGTCAGGCAGGGCGCAGCGAGTCGATGAGCCTGTCGAGCTCCTTGGCCCCCGCGGACACGGTGGCATCGGGCCCGGTCATCTTGAAGAACCAGAGCCCGCTCGGCGCCTCCACGATGTCCCCTACGAGCCGCTGTCCAGGGTGCGGCGTGGTGGTGGTCGAGGGCATGCCCGGCATGGCCATGGGTGTGTACGTCCCGGCGACCTCGACCCGGGTCACCTTCATGCCGTTGACCGTGCGGGTCGAGCGGTCCACGGCCGAAGAGGTCGGCTCGAGCTGCTTCACCCAGCGCTCGATGTTCTCGTCGACCGTGCCGCCCTGCCCGGGGCCGAAGGTGATGACGAAGCACTCGGCGTCCTCCGTGTCGCTGCCCGCGCGGGGGACGCGGTACTCGGCGGCCCGCATGGGGGTGGACGGCATGCGCTTGACCCAGCGGGCGGGGTCGTCCCAGTGCAGGGCGAGCACGCGGGGCGCGGCGGAGGCGGCGGGAGGCGGTGGCCGCGGCGCGGGGCGGGGTGCGCTGGCCGCGCTCGAGGGCGAGGGCGCGCGGGTCGGGGTCGGTTCCGGGCTCGCGCTGAGCTCCGAGGGGCCACGCGAGCAGGCGGCGAACGCGGTGAGCCCGGTGAGCGAGAGAAAGAAGAGGGTGCGGCGCATCGACGAGCGGGCCTACTCTACCCCATGCGCGAGCTCTCGCCTGCGCCCCCCGACTCGGTGGTGGACCCCGTCACGGGCACCCCTCGCCTGGGGTCCTACCGGGGTGGGTTGCCGCGCGTCGAGTGGGGTCCGCTGGGCGTCGGTCGGACCGCGACCCTGCTCCGGCACAAGCGCTGGCTGTACGTCGCCATCGCGACGGAGGAGGTCTACGTCGCCCTCGCCGTGGTGCAGCTCGGGTACGCATCGAACGCGTTCGTCTACGCGTACGACGCGACGACGAGGCAGATGCTGGTGCGCCGCTCGTGGCTCGGCTCTCCCTTCGCCGCCCACGTCGGGCACACGGGGGGCGAGGGGTGTCAGGCCCGCTTCAGCGCCGGTGACGCCTCCATCGTCGTGCAACGGGCGCGGCGCGAGCCGCACTACGGCGTTCACGTGGAGGCCCGCGGCCTGTCGCTGACCGCCTCGCTCGACACCCGCGAGGCCCCGCCCGCCATCGGCGCCGTGGCCGAGGTCGCGGAGGGGCGCTTCGACGCGACCGAGAAGCGAGCGCTGCTCGGGACACGCGGGGCACTGCGGGTCGCCGCGGCCACGGTCTCGCTCGACGGGGCGCTCGCCGGGTACGACTACACGAGCGGGCTGCTCCCGCGTCACACCAGGTGGCGCTGGGCGTTCGCGCTCGGCCGCCTCGTGGGCGGCGAGCCCTTCGCGCTGAACCTGGTGCAGGGCTTCGTCGGGGAGGCAGAGTGCGCCGCCTGGGTGGGGCGCGAGCTCGTCGGTCTGGGGGAGGGACGCTTTGCGTTCAACCGGGCCCGTCCCTCGGAGCCGTGGCGCGTGCGCAGCGAGGACGGGGTGGCCGAGCTGCTGATGCGCCCGGGCGCCGTACACGAGGAGAGGCGGGACCTCGGGATCGCCGCCGCACGCTTCATCCAGCCGTGCGGTGAGTGGAGCGGGAGGCTGGCGCTGCCGGGAGCCGAGCCGCGCGTCATCGAGCGCGCGCTCGGGGTCACCGAGAGCCAGGACGTGACGTGGTGAGCCGCGGGTCCTGCCGGAGCGTGCCTTCGGGGATGCCCCCCGTCACCTCGGACGTCGCGACCATGCCGCGCGCCCACAGGGTGCGCTCGACCATCGCGCGGAACACGAGCTCGAGCGCCGCCCGCACGGCGTAGCCCTCCAGCACGCCCATGGCGCGAGCGATGGCCTCCACCGTGGAGAGGCCGGCCTCGTGCGCCTCGGCGCGCAGGCGGTAAGAGGACGGCTCGCCCACCGGGATCGACACGCAGGGCACGTCGCGGAGCCCGGGGACGCGGTTGCGGACCTTCGAGGCCTGCCTCCAGTTGCCGTCGGGCACGATGAGCGTGACGGGCGAGCGCTTCCCCAGGCCCACCGACTCGGTCAGCGGCGTCGCGCCCTCGTGCGGGAAGAGGTAGAGAGGCGTCGAGCCGGCAGCCCAGGTGAGCGGCGGTGTGGGCTGCGAGACGTGGCCGCGCACGATGACCTCGCTGTTCGCGAGGCACTCGGCGGCCAGACGCCCCGTGTTGGTGGGCTTGCGATCCTCGAAGCGGTGAATCAGAAGGACGAGGCGCGTGCGCGTCTCGAGGCGCGGGCTGGGCATGAGCGCGCAGACGCAGAGGTTGCCGAGCATGCGGCAGCGCCGGCAGCGATAGCGTCCGTTGTCGCGCCGGCTCATCCTGCCTCCACCGGCAGCCCCAGCAGGGCGAGCGCCGACGCGAGGTCCTCCGGGACGGGGGCGGACACCTGCAGCCGCGCGCCCGTGGCGGGGTGGTCGAAGGCGAGGAAGCTCGCGTGAAGAGCCAGGCGATGGAGGGCGTACTCCGCCCGGTAACGCCGGTTGATGACCCCCGAGCCGTGACGGACGTCGCCGATGAGGGGATGATCGATGTGGCGCAGATGCCTGCGCACCTGGTGCAGCCGGCCCGTCTCGGGCATCGCCAGGACCAGGGAGCAGCGGTCCACGGTCGAGCAGGCCACTCGCCGGAAGCGGGTGACGGCGGGGACGCGGGGCCCGCCGTCGTCCCTGGGGATGGCGTAGTCGATGACGCCGGACTCGGGCGGCACGCCCCGGACGAGGGCGAGGTAGCGCTTCTCCACGCGGCCCCCCTCGAACGCGCTGGAGAGGGTGGCCGCCGCTTCGCGCGAGCGGGCGAAGAGCAGCGCGCCGCTGGTCCCGCGGTCGAGGCGGTGGAGGGGATGCACGTGCTGGCCGATGGCGTCGCGCACGCGGAACATGGCCACGTCGTCGTCGCTGTCCCATCCGCGGTGCACCAGCAGGCCCGAGGGCTTGTTGGCCACGACGACGTGCGCGTCGACGTAGAGGAGGTCGATGGGAGGGAGGCGCCCGGGCATGCCCGGTCAGGCTGCGGCGTCGGCGCTCGCGCGGGAGAGCGCCCCGTCGAGGATGGCGAGGCAGCCCTCGAGCGAGTCGCACTGGTTGAGCCGCTGGCGCAGCGCGGCTGCCCCGTGCAGCCCCTTCAGGTACCCGGCGAGGTGGCGGCGCGTGCAGTGGACGCCGTAGGGCTCCCCGCGCTGGGCGACGTTGGCCTGCAGGTGCTCGCGGCAGAGCGCGATGCGCTCCTCGGGCGTCGGCGGCGCCAGCTCGACGCCGTGATCGAGCAGCGCCCGGACCTCGCGGAAGATCCAGGGGTGCTCGATGGCGCGCCGACCCACCATGACCCCCTCGCACCCGGTCTCCTCGATGGCGCGGCGCGCGTCGCCCGCGCTACGGATGTCGCCGTTGACCAGCACGGGGATGGTGACGGCTGCGCGCGCCCTGGCGGCCCAGGACCAGTCCGCCGCCCCCGAGTGTCCCATCTCGGCCGTGCGGCAGTGAATGGTGAGGGCAGCCACGCCGACGTCCTCCAGACGGCGCGCGAGGTCGACGATGGGCATGTGCGACTCCGGCCCGAGGCCGATGCGTGTCTTGACCGTGACGGGCACGGGCACGCTCTCGACCACCATCCTGGCCATCGCCACCATGGCCTCCGGATCGCGCAGCCAGCCCGCGCCCGCCCCGCGACCGGCGATCTTCGGCACCCAGCAGCCGCAGTTGACGTCGATGAAGAGGGGCGCGGCGCTCGCGGCGAAGCGCGCCGCCTCCGCGAGCCGCTCGGGGTTCGCGCCGTAGATCTGGATGGCGGTGAGCTGGTCGTCGTCCCAGAGCTGGATCTTGCGCCGGGCGTTCCGGCATCCCCGCAGGAGCCCCTCGACGTTGACGAACTCGGTCATGGCGATGGTCGCACCGTGCTTGCGGCACAGACGACGGAACACCGCGTCGGTGACGTCCTCCATGGGGGCGAGGACGGCGGGCTTCTGCGCATAGAGGGCGCGGATGCGGTCGCGGGCCGAGGTCATCGGAAGCCGGAGGTCTAGCACACGCCGTCAGCGCAGCAGCCCCATGGCCGCCTTCTGCCGGGCCCGGACGATTCTGTCCGCGAGCTCCCCGCCCGCGATGCCGCGGAAGGGACGGGCGACCGCGATGGGCGAGGCCCCCGGGGATTCGAGCACGAGCTCCCGCCGGCGGGCGTCCCAGCGCGCTCCCCCCAGCGCCTCCCACCGGACCAGCGTCTCGACGCCCGCCGCGCGCACCGCCACGCCGTCGGTCCGGACCGCGAGGGAGACGTCGTCGCGGAGGAGGCGGTTCATGCCCACCATCGTGAAGAGGACGCCCCCCGCGACCAACACGAGCCCGACCACGGTCGCCCCGTCGACCAGGGCGCGCGGCAGGCGAGAGGCGAGGGACACGGCGATGACCAGGCCCCCGAGCGTCAGGATGGGCGGACCGACGAGCAGGACGCGGCGTATGCCGGGCCACGGATCGGCGCGGTACCAGTCGAGGATGCGGGGAGCCGCGCTCGTCACGCGATCTCAGTCCTCCGGCTCTTCCTCGACCGGCCGCGCCGGCGCGGCCGGGGCAGCGACGCTCGTGTCGGGCACTCCCAGGGTCCCCAGCGCGCGTCGCGCCCACTCGCGCACGAGCGGGTACTCGCTCGTGAGCTGGCGCGCGATGAGCGGAGCCGCGTCGACCGCGTGCGCCTCCGCGAGGGTCGCCATGGCCACGACCTGCTCGTGGGCCTTGCCTCTCTCCAGCGTGGCCCGCATGACACGAGCGTCGAGCGATCCATAGAGCTCCTGGAGACGCTGGCGCGGGTAGCGCTCTGGCCACCACGCTTCCATCGCGTCGACCAGGTGCTCCACGCTGGCGCCGGCGTGGCAGAGCGCGCACTCCAGGGGGCGGTCCCCCAGGACGCGGGCGGGATCGGTGGGCGAGCCGATGCGGTGGTAGCGCGTGAGCTGCCCGTCGAGCCCCATGTTCTTGCGCGGCATGTGGCAGGCGAGGCACGCGCCTCCGGCGCCGGCCGGATCGTGATGAGCGTGGGCGCGGAGCCGTTCGCGGTCGCCGAGGTCGGCGTGGCACCCCGTCGTGCAGCGGGCGTTGCCTGCCGGGGTCGCCATCGCGCGCATCGCGCCGGGCTCGTCGCCGCCGTGGGGATCGTGGCAGGTGGTGCACGACAGTGCGCTCGTGCATCCCCCGAGCAGGAAGTCGCGGCCCTCGCCCGAGCTGATGTGACTACCGCCCGCCGTCGCGTCCCGCCTGCCCCCCTCCCAGGTGTAGGGATAGCGCGAGAAGAGCACCTGGTGGCACCGCGCGCAGGCGCGGTCGATGGCCTGCGCGCGTCCGGGGCGAGCAAGGCCGGGGTCGAGCCAGGGAGCGGTGGGCACGAAGCTGGGGAGCACGGCGGGGTCGCGCGCGTGCTCGGCGGAGCCGTTGTGGCAGGCCTCGCAGCCGATGCCCTCCTCGATCAGGGCCGCGCCGTCGAAGCCAGAGCGGACGACGTCGATGGTCCGTCGGGCGACCCCGCGCACGTCTCCTTCGTCCCCGGGCGCCACACCTCCCAGCCGCGCGATCTCGTCGCGCGCCACGCGGGAAAACGGGCCCGGATCGACGACGCGGGCGTGCGCGCGCCGCTCGGGGGGAAGCCAGCGATCGACCTGCTCACCCTGGTACCCCCGTGCGCCCGGTCCGGCGAGGGCTCCGAGCAGGCGGTCGAGCTCGGGCACAGTGTTGTGGCAGAAGATGCAGGTGCGGCTCCAGACGGGTCCGGCGCGGAGCGTCGAGCGCTCGTGCACCATGACGGAGTACCCCTTGTAGCGAAGCGCTCGCGTCGCGTAGACGAAGGACACGGGGAGCACCATCTCGTCCCTGCCGCCCGCGACGTCGATGCCGGCGAAGTCCTCCCTGGTCCGACCGCCGATGACCCGCGTCACGCGGTAGGTCCTGGCCGCACCGCCGCTGGGGGAGTCGACCCGGATGTACCGCTCGGCCCCGCGCTGCTCGAGGGTGACGGCGTCATCGTTGAAGGCCCAGCGCGTTCCGTCGAACGGGGCCTGGACCTCGACGCTCCCCGCTGCGCCGCGGGTCATCCGGTGCATCGGCGAGCGCGCCCACGAAGCGGCGATGTCTGCGTGGCACCCCGCGCAGACCGCCGAGCCCGCGTAGTCGGCGCGAGCGACGTTGCTCCGGAGGACGCTGCGCTGGGAAGGCTGGCCTGGAGGCGCGCCGGTCTCGTTCCGGGGGCCAGGGGAAGGCGCAGCGCCGCACCCCGCGACCAGAGCGGCGAGCAGGCAGGCGAGGGCCGGGACGTTCGCGAGGATCCAGCGGGAGGCCACGACATCATTGTAGGCGCCAAGGTCGCCGACTTGCCCCTCCGCGTCGGACTGCCGTTCACTTGGCTGAGCCTTGCCCGACCGACCCGAATCGCGGCCACCCCGGCCACCGCCGCCCAGCGGCCTCGACGAGGTCGAGCGGGCGCTCTCCGTCCTCGATGGTCGCCACCCCGATCACGAGCGCACCCGGCGCGAGACGATGGCGGCGGCCGAGCAGCGAAGGCGGGTCCTGCAGGGCGAGCTGGCGGCCCGCTCACGACGGCGTCGGCGACGGGCGGCGAGCCTCTTCCTCGCCACGGTGGCCTTGATCGCGGCAGTGGTCGTGGCCTGGCGGACCGTCGGCCGGGCGAAGACGCTCCGCGGCGCACTGCAGAAAGAAGAGGCGCCCTTCGTGTCCCGCGGCGCCCAGGAGATTGCCTCGAACGAGCTGTCCGGGAGCCACACTCTGGAGGCCGACCTGCCGGCGTCGAGCTGCTTCATCGCCGTGTCCACGGCGGGGATGGTCCGGGTCCGCGCGGGAGAGACGTCGATGGAGGCTGCCCGCTCCGCGGGATGGTGCGCCTGCGCGGCTGGACACGCGACCGTGGAGGCCACGGCGGAGGGCGAGGCGGTCGGCATGGCCGTGCTGCGGGTGGACGCACGCCGGCTCGGCGGCCCTCTCGCGCGTCCCTGGGCAGAGCTGACACCGACGGCCTGGGGTCCGGGAGGTAGCGAGTGCGCGGACGCCACGCTGGACGGATGGCTCGCCGATCGCCGCTGGCCCGCGGCGCCCCTCGACGCCCGCTGGCTCGAGGGTTCGCCACGGAGAGCGACGCTGGGACGCGCGGGCTTCCGTGTCGTGTCCGGGGTCGAGCCCGGTCGCCCGTTTGGCGTCGTGGAGTCCGCGGCCGGGGACTGCACGCTCGCGATCGCAGCCGGCGACGACGTGCTCTCGCTCCGGGCGACCGGAGGGCAGCGCCTCGTGTCGCGTGCCCAGGGGGCCCTGGCCTGGTGTGCGAGCGCGGCGGCGATGACCACGGTTTGGCGAGAGGGTGCGTCCAGCGTGATCATTCTCTCCGGGCCTGCGGCGCGGCTCGGCGGGGTGCTCGGGGCGCGCGAATGCGCCGAGACGGCAGGCGTGCACCTGGCGAGCGATGCGATCTGGTTGCGAGACGAGGACCTGGCGTGGGACGCGACGTCCGTACTGCAGGCCAGCGGATTGTCGGGGATCACCAGCGCGGAGCTACCCGCCGCGCCCGCGGCGGCGACGTCGGACGTGATGGCGCTCGCGCTCTCGCCTTCCGCGCGCGTCGCGTCGGAGCCGGCCAGCGCGACGGTCGCCTGCGACCCTCCTCTTCGCTCCCCGCCCGATCAGCGCGCCTCCGTCTGCGTGGCCGCGGCTCCCGTGTCCTTCTGGCGCACGACGGATGCCCGCACGGCAGCCGCCCACGCGCCGCTCCCGCTCTGGCTCTCCCTGCTCGCTTCCCACCACGAGCCGGACGCGGTCGCACGTCTCCCGGAGCTCCTCACGCTGGCGCGACGGCTGGTGCGCGAGGGCTTCGAGCCCACCGTGCTCGAAGGGGTGACCGAGCTGCAGGATGGCGTGCGCGTCGTGGGACGTGCGGGAGAGGACCAGATAGTCGCCGTGGGGCTGGGCCCCAGACCCCCTTGGGTGTTTCCGTACACCGATGGTGTCCCGTGGGATCTGGGCGACGCGCCGCGGGTGATCACGCTTCAGCCCGGGTCGGCAGTGAAGCTCGCGTCCACGCCCCCGTCGAATGCGCCCCTCGAGAAGCGCCGCACGATCGTGTTCCGCCACGCTGCGCGCCGCTGAGCCACGAGCCCTGCCGAAGCTCGGTTGAAGAGGCGCGTCGACACGGTGACGGGCGCGTGACGGCGCGCCTTCGCCGGCAGCTATTTCATTTCGTGCAATCAATCACCGTTCATCGACATGATTGCCATTCATTCGATTCAATCAAACGCAGATGATCACCCCTCCGGGCCTTGACGACGCAGGCTCGCGACAGCGCTGGAAGGCCTGCAAATGAAGCGGAAAGACCCTCGGGGAGGGGACAAGCTGTGGATAATTCTGTGGGCAAAAAGTGGATGAAAAAAAGCATTGTTCGAAGCGTTTTTGTGTTGCGCAGGATGCAGATTCGTAAGAAAAAGGGCCCATGAAGTTCGCGGCACATCTGCCCGCGAGCTGATTCGGTCGTAGAAGCCGTGACGGGCGCTGCGGGCGGTCGTTCCAGAGGGAGTTTCGGCTCTCACTGGTACGGTCGGTCGAGTCGGCTCAGGTGCTTCCCTCGTCAGAGGAAGGCGCCGTCCAGCCGGTGAAAAAGGCGCGTGAGTCCCCGAGCAATGCCTCTGCGGAGGCGGCGTGACGGGACCGCGGTCCAGGCGCGCACGGAGGAGCCATCCTCCGCTCGCGTAAGGGTTTCGTTGCGGCAGAAGGCACCCTGGTTCTTTCGACGGTGACACCCTTCGCGGGGTGCCATCAAAGAGGAGCCTAGGCCGGCGCGAAGAGTGGCGAGGTTCTCCAGACCTCATCGCGAATCGAGCCGGTGACACGGGTGCCCGGGGCGTCACGAGAAGGGCACGCGCGACATCGTCCAAGAGCGCGCGGCTCGCCTTTGCTCGAACGCCTCGGCCCGCGAACTGCCCCGTCCACGCAAGTGGAACGCATCGGCGCAAGCTGGTGCGTGGCGGATCGTGGCTCGCAGGTCTCCGGGGCGGCAACGCGTCGAGGGACCAACGCAACCGGCATCGGTTGGTGCCGGCGAGTAGCGGGGCGAAAGCTCCACTCGCGTGCGAGGGTCGAACGCTCGTAGGGTGTGCCCGCGCGTCGTTTCAGGTTGCAGAAGTCGGCAAGCGACACCGAGGTCCAGAGAAGCGTGTCTCCCGTTGGCAACGGGGCGCGTGGACGGGGGCCCAACCCTCGAGGGTCCGCAAGGACTCTGGGGGGCGAAAAGGCGTCGAGAACCGGCATCGCGGTGGCCAAGCTGCGAAGCCGGGGAACTCCGGAGCCGGACGCTCGAGAGGGCGTTGCGGGGCAAAGGTTCTTGTCAGATGGAAGGCATCCCGGACTGCTCGTTCGGCTCGCGTCGTTCACGCGATCGAGTCGATGGTGGTCTCGGCGGCTTTCACGGGTGCGTACGTCGCGCGAGCGACGTGACAGTCGTGGAAGAGGCGACAGGGATGTCAGAGGTTAGGACCGCACGCATCGCGACGGGAAGACAACGCCCACCGCGGTGATACCACGACAAAACGTGCGTCCCACCGAAGCGAATCGCACTGACGTGAGACAGGCGATCTCCTCGACCGCGCAGGCGCGCAAGCGCGTGACGCATCGGGAACCGACGAGGCGCGGGTGCTCGTACGAAGAACGTGAGAAGGCAGAAGTCGGTCTGACGCATCGCGCGTCGTGACGCACGAGGAGCCGCAAGGCAAGTCGACGGCACGGCGCTGGCCAAGGAGCTCTCCACGACTCGCACTGACGTGCGTGGTGGCGGCTCCGAGGTGAGAACGGTGTGCGAATCCGCGCGGCGCATTCAACCATGAAGGCGCACACGGAGTCGGCGCTCGGGGCAACCCGGGCGGTCATCGACACGACGGAAGGCGTCCCGATCGTTGCTCGTGATGGCTCCGCAAGGAGGCGCACGGTGGCGGTCTAGGTCGCGCGGGTTCAGGCAAGGCTTGCACTGCAAGGTGTGGGTCGGGCCAGCTTCCCACCGGCTGGAACCGGTGAGGCAGTGCCCGCGATGACGACGAGGGGCGTCAGAGATCGGCGACGTGTACGGTGAAGGCTGCCCCAGCCGACGAGGTGCGGGCGGTCCGTCACGCGAGGCGCCGCGAGGCGCTGACCCTCGAAGTGCTAAGACGAGGGTTCGTGGTCGATGCGAAAGCGAGACCACGATCGAGTGAGCCGTGGACGGGTCGGTCGAAGCTGGCCGGTGCGAACAGCTAGGCCATCTTTCCCGTAGCCCAAACCGCGCGAACGGTAGAGGGTCGGGAACAGACTCCCACGCCGTAACGAATGATGCTCGGGTCACGTCATGTGCACAATCGCGACGTGACTCCGTGACAGGTCCGCGCGTTCGATCCTAAACCATCGACGGCGCGCGACGACGCGCCCAACGCGGACAAGCTGAACTTCTTCGAGGGCGACTCGGGTGACCGGGTCGCCTTCGTGCCATTTTGTGCTCCGGGTCGTACTGCGAGCGGAAGCTCTCAGGCCGGGGGCAGGCTCGACAGCCGGGGCGCGACGGAGCGGACGATCCGCTGGGCGACGTCGAGGCTCCGCTCGAGGAGGGGATCGCGCTTGGGCCGCTCGAGGCAACGCAGGAGCAGCGTCGGCTCGTCGAGCGAAAGCACGCGGAAGACCTGGGCCAGAGCCTGCAGGTCCGGCGCCTCGCGCGACCAGTGAAAGGCCTGAGGGTCCTCCATTCGCCGGAGCTCGAAGCGCGCTTCGTTGCACACCAGGCTGAGGCGCACGAGGCCCCCGGAGCGCACGCCTTCCTGCGGCCTCTGCTCGAAACGCGTGACCACCTCGCCCAGCGTGACCTCCGCCCAGGTCTCGTCCCGGCGCCAGCGTGGGGCCTCGGTCGGGAGCTTCAGCACGTGCGCCAGCCATCCGAACAGCAGGCCACAGAGCGTGCTCGTCGCGTCCTTCTCCCCGTCGCGCGGCGAGAAGTCGATCTCGATGCGCTGGAGCCCGGCGAGGTGCGCTCGCGCCTGCTCGTCGTCGAAGAAGCGTGCGACCAGGTCCTGCACCCAGCGCAGGCGGGCCCAGGCCAGGTCGGCGATCGCATAGCGCCCTCCCCCGCGGGTGGCGATGCTGGCCAGCTTCTCGAGGTCCCGCAGGTCCATCTCCTGGGAGTTGACGATGACGACGTCGGCGTTGAGCACCATCCGGTCGAACAGGTCGTCGTGATCGGGGAGATCCCCCACCCACCAGATGCAGACCGGGAGGTCCGAGAGCGCCAGGCGGTCAGCGTTCCCCGGTAGCCATTCGCGCGCGTCGCCGATGGCTTCGAGGGTGATGGCGTCGCCGCAGGCTGCCCCTCCTGGCGCCTTGTGGAGCGCGACCTCGGCCGTGATGGCCGGCCGAGGCCCGTCCTTCCACACGGCCACGATCGTGCGCGAGGGGACCTTCCTCACCACCTCGGTGATCACGCCCTGGGCGCGCTGCAGGAGCCCGGGCTCGCTCACCAGCGCCACCAGCGTCAGGAGCTCGACCCTCGCCGTGCCGGACTTCTTCGCCTCGTCCTCCCAGAGCCGCGCAAGCTCGCGCTCGACCTGGTCGACGGCGAGGCTCACAGCCGCCTCCACGACCGGCCCTCGCGCTCGATCAGCGCGGTGGCGGCCCCGGGACCCCATGTGCCGGCGGCGTAGTTGGGAAGCTCCGGCGCCGGCGCCGCCGCCCAGCCCTCGAGGATGGGCGTGATGAAGCGCCAGGCCGCGTTGACCTCGTCCGCGCGCGCGAAGAGCGTCGGGTCCCCCAGCATCGCGTCGAGAATGAGGCGCTCGTATGCCTCGGGGCCACTGCCGCCGAAGGTGGAGCCGTAGCGAAAGTCCATCGTCACCGGGCGAAGGGTCATGCTCGGCCCCGGCACCTTCGCCACGAAGCGCAGGCCGATGCCCTCGTCGGGCTGGATGCGTATGGCGAGCACGTCGGGCTCGACGGGGCCCTGCTGGGCGAGGAGCGCGTGCGGCACCTGCTTGAAGTGAACGCTGATCTCGGTGATCCGCTTGGTGAGGCGCTTGCCCGCGCGGATGTAGATGGGGACGCCGGCGAAGCGCCAGTTGTCGATCTCCACGCGCATGGCCACGAACGTCTCGACGACGGACGCGGGGCTCACGTTGGGCTCCTGGCGGTAACCGGGGACCGGCTTCCCGGCGAAGTTCCCCGGCCCGTACTGGCCCCGCACCGTGAGGGCGGCCACGTCCTCGCCGCGGATGGGCTTGAGCGAACGCAGCACCTTGACCTTCTCGTCGCGCACCTCGTCGGCGGTGAACGCGACCGGCGGCTCCATGGCCATGACCATGAGCAGCTGCAGGAGGTGGTTCTGCACGATGTCGCGCGTGGTACCCGCTTCCTCGTAGAACTTGCCGCGCCCCTCCACGCCGATGTCCTCGGCCACGGTGATCTGCACGTGGTCGATGTGATTCCGGTTCCAGATCGGCTCGAAGATGGCGTTCCCGAAGCGCATGGCCACGAGGTTCTGCACCGTTTCCTTGCCGAGGTAGTGATCGATGCGGAAGATCTGCCGCTCGTGGAGCACGCGGTGGAGCTCGGCGTTGAGAGCGTCGCCGCTGGCCAGATCGCGCCCGAAGGGCTTCTCGATGATGATGCGCGAGTACTTCGCGGCGTCGTCCGGGTCGTGGACCATGCCCGCACGGGCCAGGTTGTCGTTGACCAGGCCGAACGCGCTGGGTGGGACGGCGAGGTAGTAGATGCGATTGCCGCGCGTCCCGTTCTTCGTGTCGAGCTCGTCCAGCTTCGCGCGCAGCCTCGTGAAGCTCGTCTGGTCCTCGAACCTCCCCGAGACGTAGTGCAGACGACTGGCGAAATCGCTCCACACGGCCTCGTCCACCGGCTTGCGCCGCGAGAACTCGGCGATCCCGTCGTGCATCGCCTTGCGAAACTCGTCCTCGCTCTGCTCGGTGAGGGCGAAGCCGACGATGGACATCCCGGGCGGCAGCAGGCGCGAGACGGCGAGGTTGTAGAGAGCCGGCAGCAGCTTTCGCCGCGTGAGGTCCCCCGACGCGCCGAAGATGACGAAGACGCAGGGCGCCGGGGCTCGTTCGGTCTCGAGCCCGGCGCGGAACGGGTTGTCGCTGCTCATCGGTGGCTCCGCGAGAGCTTATTTCTTCTCCACGTGGCCGCCGAAACCGAAGCGCATGGCGCTGAGGACGCGGTTCTGGAAGTCGTCGAGACCGCGCGAGGCGAAGCGCTCGAAGAGTGACGCCGTGAGGACGTGCGCCGGCACGCCCAGGTCGTTCGCCGCGGCGATCGTCCAGCGGCCCTCTCCCGAGTCGGACACCTTGCCTCCGAAGTTGTCGAGCTGCGGGCTGCCCGCCAGCGCCTGCGCCGTGAGGTCGAGCAGCCACGACGAGATGACGCTCCCGCGACGCCACACCTCGGACACGTCGGCCAGGTTGATGTCGTACATGTAGTGCTCGGGCTCGCGCAGCGGCGTGGTCTCCGCGTCCTTCTCGTGCTCGTGGCTGGTCTTGCCGAGGTTGGCGCTCTTGAGGATGTTCAGTCCCTCGGCGTAGGCGGCCATGATGCCGTACTCGATGCCGTTGTGGACCATCTTCACGAAGTGCCCCGCGCCGGCCGGTCCGCAGTGCAGGTAGCCCTGCTCCGCCGTGCCGCCGAGCTTCTCGCGGCCGGGCGTGCGCTCGATGGTGCCCATGCCCGGCGCCAGCGTCTTGAAGATGGGGTCGAGGCGCGCGACGACGTCCTTCTCACCGCCGATCATCAGGCAGTAGCCGCGCTCCAGGCCCCACACGCCGCCGCTCGTCCCCATGTCCACGTAGTGGAGACCCTTGGCCGTCAGCCGCTTCGAGCGGCTGATGTCGTCGTGATAGTGCGAGTTGCCGCCGTCGATGATGACGTCCCCGGGCTCGACGAGCGCCTCGAGCGCCTCGATCGTCGGATCGACGTACGCGGCGGGGACCATGATGCAGATGGCCCGCGGCTTCGCCATCTTCTTCACGAGCTCTTGGAGAGACGCTGCGCCCGTGGCCCCGTCCTTCACCAGCGCCTGTACGGCTTCTGGCGAGCGATCGAAGACGACCCCCGAGTGGCCGTTCTTCATCAGGCGACGCACCATGTTGGCGCCCATCCGACCGAGACCGATCATGCCGAGTTGCATTGCTCTTCCCTCCTGGTCGGGCGAGGGTACGCCGGAACGCGCTGCGTGCCGCGCTAAACCTGAGCTCTAGGGCTCGGCGTCCTCGGCGATGGGCTGCGGCCCCGGCACGATGCCCGCGATGTCCGGGTCGACGCCATCCTCCCGTGGCCCCTTCGACACCTTCTCGTCGTTGCGGAGCTTTCGCTTCTCGGCCTTGGCACGGGCGCGCTCCTGGCGCTCACGCTCTTTCTGTCGTTTCTGGATGCTGGGATTCGACAAGGGGCACCTCCACGCCGCGCCAGCGCTCGCGCTTGCCGCTGGCACGAAGTGAATGGAGTGGTCCATGCCCGACCTTTGGCGGGCGCACGCGAGGCAGGCCGGCCGGGCACCCCCTCGGGTCTGCCCGGTCGACGCTCTCGAAGCTGGATGTCGGGAGGCAAGCCCCTTGGGGGCCGCCCTTCACACGAAGGCGATTACCAGCGATTGCGGCGATCGCGATCGCCACCACCGCCGCCGCCACCGCCGCCGCCACCGCGGCGACGATCGCCACCGCCACCCCCACCACCACCGCCGCCATGACCACCACCGCCGCCAAAGCCGCCGCGCTGCGGGCGCTCCTCGGCCTCGTTGACGCGCAGCGCACGGCCGTCGAGAGACGCGCCGTTCATGGTCTCGATCGCCTTCTGGGCCTCCGCCGGCGAGCCCATCGTCACGAAGCCAAAGCCTCGCGACTGGCCCGTGGCGCGATCGGTCACGATGTGGACGTCCGTCACCTCACCGATGCGCGCGAAGGCTTCCCGCACCGTCTCGATCGTGGACGAAAACGACAGATTGCCGACGTAAAGACGCGTTCCCATGTGTCTCTTCTCTCGCGATGCGGCACGAAACCGCCCAGGGGGGCGTTCTACCCAGTAGCCTGCTATCCAATCAGCCGCAGAATCAGGAGCCAGGCCGCGGCGGCGAAATCCGACGCGTTCAACACGTTGCCGTCACCGTCGAGCGCGAGCCGCGTTCGCCGACTCGTGAAAGTCGAGAGAGCGTCGTTGCCGGGGAAACGTCCGTGAGCACGTTCGAAGATAGCGGAAGCAGAGACCGGTGCAAGCGTCGGCAAGGCTTGAAACCCCCTGCAGCCAGCCTCCGCACTACTCATCCGCGCCCCCCTTTTCTCGGTGGGTTCGGGCGACGAAGAGGGAGTTTCAGCTGTGCTGGCCCGCGGTTTGCTTTACAAGCAACCAATGGCCATCCCGTTCCGACGCATCCTCGTCCCCATCGACTTCACGGACCTGTCCGCGGCCGCCCTCGACTGGGCGATCGAGCTTGCTGCCAGTGTCGGGGCGTCGGTGACCGTGATGCACTCCTATGCCATTCCCATGGTGGGCTTTCCTGACGGAGCCCTCATCCCGTCGGCCACCGCGGCGACAGGTCTGGGCGAGGCCGCCCAGAAGGCGCTGGAAGAGGTGGTGGCCAAGCGGCGGCGTCCGGGTGGGGTTCCGCTCGAGTCCCTCCTCCGCGAGGGGGATGCGTGGGAGGAGATCCAGCACGTCGCCGACGAGATGAACGCCGACCTCATCGTCATCGGCACACATGGCCGCCACGGGCTGGCACGCGCGCTTCTCGGCAGCGTGGCCGAGCGCGTCATCCGCACCGCCCACCGCCCCGTGCTCACCCTGCACCTGGACCAAGCAGAGCTCGACAAGAAGGCGCAGTGACGCGCTCAGGCGAGGAGCTGGCGCAGCACGTACTGGAGGATCCCTCCGTGCCGGTAGTACTCGCGCTCCTGCGGGGTATCCACGCGCACCGTCGCGTTGAACTCGCGCGTGCTCCCATCGGCGCGCCGCGCGCGGACGAGGACCTTGCGCCTGGCGATGGCGTCCGCCAGGCCCTCGATGGTGAAGGTCTCCTCGCCCGTCAGGCCGAGGGTCGCTGCCGACTCGCCCGCCGTGTACTCCAGGGGGAGGATGCCCATCCCCACCAGGTTCGACCGGTGGATGCGCTCGTAGCTCTCGGCGATGACCACGCGCACGCCCAGCAGCTTGGGTCCCTTGGCCGCCCAGTCGCGTGAGGAGCCCGACCCGTACTCCTTGCCCGCGAGAACGACCAGGGGCACCCCTTCCTTGCCGTATCGAACCGCCGCGTCGTAGACGCTCATGGGCTCACCGCCGGGGAGGTGCCGGGTGACGCCCCCCTCCGTGCCGGGCGCCAGCAGGTTGCGCAGGCGGACGTTGGCGAAGGTGCCGCGCACCATGACCTCGTCGTTGCCGCGGCGCGAGCCGTAGGAGTTGAAGTCCTTCACTTCGACGCCGTGCTCGAGGAGATACTGCCCGGCGGGGCCGCTCTTCTTGATCGAGCCAGCGGGCGAGATGTGGTCCGTGGTGATGCTGTCGCCGAGCAGCAGCAGAACTCGCGCATCGCGGATGTCGGTGACCGCGCCGGGCTCGCGGGTCATGCCCTCGAAGTAGGGCGGGTGCTTCACGTAGGTCGACTTCGTGTCCCACGCGTAGCGATCGCCCGCGGGCACCGCGAGCTTGCGCCACTCCTCGTCGCCGTCGAAGACGGCGCCGTAGACCTTCTCGAACATCGCCCGGTCGATGCTGGCGTCGATGGCGGCCTGCACCTCCGCGCGCGTCGGCCACACGTCCTTCAGGAACACGGGCTTGCCGTCGCTTCCGGTGCCCAGCGGCTCGCCGTACGGATCGAAGTCCACCGTGCCGGCGAGGGCGTAGGCCACGACCAGCGGCGGCGAGGCCAGGTAGTTGGCGCGCACCTCGGCGTGAACGCGCCCCTCGAAGTTGCGGTTGCCGCTGAGCACCGCCGCGGCGACCAGGGCTCCGGACTCGATGGCCTTCGACACCGGCTCCGGGAGCGGGCCGCTGTTGCCGATGCACGTCGTGCAGCCGTAGCCCACGGTCTGGAAGCCGAGCTTGTCCAGGTACGGCGTGAGCCCCGCCTTGGCGAGGTACTCGGTCACCACCTTGGACCCCGGGGCCAGGCTGGTCTTCACCCAGGGCTTGCGCGTCAGCCCCTTCTCGCACGCCTTCTTGGCCACCAGCCCCGCAGCCACGAGGACGCTGGGGTTGGAGGTGTTGGTGCAGCTGGTGATGGCCGCGATGACCACCGACCCGTGCCGGAGCTCGACCTCCTGGCCCTCGACGGTGGCCGCCGCGCGGGCGTCGACGGCGCTGGGCTTCGGCGACTGGGCGAGGAGCTTCGTCAGCGAGGTGCGGAAGCTCGCCCGGGACTCCGTGAGCTTGACGCGGTCCTGGGGGCGGGTGGGGCCGGCGAGGCTCGGCACCACGGAGCCGAGCTCGAGGTGCAGCACGTCGGTGTAGCGAGCCTCCGGGGTGCCGGGCGCGTGGAACAGGCCCTGCTCCTTGAAGTACGCCTCGACCAGGGCGACCTGCGCGGCAGAGCGGCCCGTGGAGCGCAGGTAGCGCAGCGTCTCGGCGTCGACGGGGAAGATGCCGCAGGTCGCGCCGTACTCCGGCGCCATGTTCGCGATGGTGGCGCGGTCGGCCAGGGCGAGCTGCGGCAGGCCCTCGCCGAAGAACTCCACGAACTTCCCGACCACGCCCTTCTTGCGCAGCATCTCCGTCACCGTGAGCACGAGATCGGTGGCGGTCGCGCCCTCGGGCAGCGCACCGGTGAGCCTCACCCCGATGACCTGGGGGATCAGCATCGACACGGCCTGCCCCAGCATCGCCGCCTCGGCCTCGATGCCGCCGACGCCCCAGCCGAGGACGCCGAGTCCGTTGATCATGGTGGTGTGGGAGTCGGTGCCCACCAGGGTGTCGGGGTAGAGCGTCTTGCCGTCCTCGCTCTTCATCGCCACCCGCGCCAGGTGCTCGAGGTTGACCTGGTGGCAGATGCCCGTACCGGGCGGCACGACCTTGAAGTTGCGGAAGCCGCTCTGGCCCCACTTGAGGAACTGGTAGCGCTCCTTGTTGCGCAGGTACTCGAGCTGGCCGTTGATCTTCATCGCGTCGGCCGAGCCGAAGGCGTCGACCTGGACGGAGTGATCGATGACCAGCTCCACCGGCTGCAGCGGGTTGATCTTCTTCGGATCGCCGCCCAGCTTGCTCATCGCCTCGCGCATCGCCGCGAGGTCCACCACCGCGGGCACGCCGGTGAAGTCCTGGAGCAGGACGCGGCCGGGTGTGAAGGCGATCTCGCGCGCGGGCTGCTGGGTGACGTCGACCGTGGCCAGGGCCGTGATGTCCTCGGCGGTGACGGACACGCCGTCCTCCGTGCGCAGCAGGTTCTCCAGGAGGATCTTCAGCGAGTACGGCAGCTGTGCCGCCTGGGGATGCCTGGCGTAGACCGCTGCGAGGCGAAAGTACGCGTAGGAGTCGGAGCCGACGGTGAGCGAGGACTTGGCGGCGAAGGAGTCGGTCATGTTGGGGAGGAAGTAATCCCCGGCCGGGACGGGGGCAAGCGCGGCTCGTGCATAGGGGGAATGCGCGGAGAGGAGAGCCCCTGGAAGCCCGGTCAGTCGCCGGCCGAGGCCTCGGGCAGCGGCGAGCACACCGAGACGGCGGCGTTCTCTACCGAGGTGGTCGTCAGGCAGTAGGTGCCGGGGAAGTCGGTGCATGCGCCGGAGGCGCAGGAGGGGACGCACTGGTCACCGCCGGTCGTCACCAGGCAGACGTTCGCCGTGCCCAGCGAGCTGTCGCCTCCCGCCCCGAGGCCGGCGCAGTCGGTCGAGTGCACGCAGGCCTTGGTGCACCACAGGCCGTTGCAGGTGAGACCACTCCCGCAGGGAGGGTACGCCGCGCCGCAGGGATCGCCGGTGCCCGACTCGGCGCACACGGTGCACCTCGCCGTCACGCAGCTCGAGAGCACCTGGAGCGTCGACACCCCCGTGGGGAACTGGTTCTCGCAGGCGGTGATGCACGACGCCGAGCCGCTGCAGTCGTCCTCGCAGTCGAGGAGGTTCTGGCAGGCCGCCAGCGCCGAGCACTGCTCCAGCTCCGTGCAGCAGCTGTCGGTGGCGCACACGTCGCACTGCGAGTCGCCGGCGCTCACCGAGCAACTGGCGCTGCCGTCGCCGCCGCTCGACGAGCTCCCGCCGACGACGATCGGGGTGCATCGACCCGCGTCCGTGGCGACGCAGTCGCCCTCCGCGGGCGGCTGCGACGACGTGGAGCAGGCCACGATCGCGGCGAGCACCGCCACCACGCCCGCAAGGATCACGTCGCGTCGCATCGTGTCTGCCTGCAGTGTAGCGCGCAGCGCGAGACTACTCCGCGATACGCAAGAGCTGCTTGCCGATGTTCTCCCCCGTGAACAGCCGCCGCAGCGCCTTCGGCGCGTTTTCCAGGCCGACCATCACGTCGACGCGGTCCTTCAGCTCGCCGGACCGTACCCAGCCGTAGAGGGCCATGACGGCCTCGGCGGCGCGCGCCATGTAGTCGAGGACGATGAACCCCTCCATGCGCCCGCGCTTGATGAGCAGGTTCAGGTAGTTCTTCGGGCCGGGGCGGAGCTCGGCGTCGTTGTACGTGGAGATCGCGCCGCACAGCACGACACGCCCGCGCATGGCCAGCTGCCCGAGTGCGGCGTCGAGGATGTCCCCGCCGACGTTGTCGAAATAGACGTCGATGCCGCCCGGGCAGAGCTCGCGGAGGCGTGCGGCGACGTCCTCCTGCTTGTAGTCGATGACGGCCGCGAAGCGGGCCTCGTGGACCAGCCAGTCGCACTTGTCCTTGCCGCCGGCGATGCCGATGACGCGGCATCCCTGGATGCGGGCGATCTGTCCGACGACCGAGCCGGTGGCGCCGGCGGCTCCGGAGACGACGACGGTCTCCCCGGCCTTCGGGCGGCCGATCTCGAGGAGTCCGAAGTAGGCCGTGATGCCCGTCAGACCGAGCGTGCTCATGGCCAGCTCGAGGGGGACGCCGGGGAGCACCTTGGTGGGCGGCGAGGGGCCGTCGGCCTTCACCACGGCGTAGTCCTGCCAGCCGAAGAGTCCCATCACGAGGTCGCCCTCGGCGTAGCCGGGGTGGCTGGACTTCACGACCCGCCCGGCCGCTGCAGAGCGCATGACCTCACCCAGCTTCACGGCGGGGAGATAGGTGTCCCGCGCCATCCACCCGCGCTGCGTGGGATCGAGCGAGAGCACCAGGTTGCGGACGAGCAGCTCGCCGGCGCCTGGCTCGGGAACGGCCTCCTCCGCCCAGCGGAAGGTCCGCTCCTCGACCATGCCCGACGGTCGCTCCGCCAGGCGCCATTGGCGATTGATGAGGGTCACCCCGGCAGACGTAGCACGCCTGCCGGCGCCCACGAATCCGTCAGGGGCAGGTCTGGCCGCTGCAGTACTCGTTGACCTCGCTCACGCAGATCTTGTCCCACGCCACGGTGCAGCAGTACGGGTCCTGCGTGCACACGTCATCGGCGCACGTGCTGCACGTGGTGCCGAGCGCGGCGCCCGACTTGCAGACCGCGTGCGCGCAGCTGCCTCCTCCACCGCCGCCTCCGCTGGTGCAGGTCTGGCCCGAGCAGTACTTCGGGACCTCGCTGACGCAGATCGAATCCCACTGGACCTCGCAGCAGTAGGGATCCTTCGCGCAGACGTCGCCGGAGCACGTGCTGCACGTGGTGGTGAGCGACGTCCCCGTCGAGCAGACCGGGTGCGAGCACGACCCGCCACCGCCACTGGAGCCGCTGCTCGAACCGCTGCTGCTCCCGCTGCTCGAACCGCTCGAGCTCCCGCTGCTGGAGCCGCTGGAGCTGCCGCTGCTGGACCCGCTGCTGGACCCGCTGCTGCTACCGCTGCTCGAGCTGCTGGAGCTGCTGCCCGAGCTCGACCCGCTGCTCGAGCTGCTGCCGCTGGAGCTGCTGCTCGAGCCGCTGCTCGACCCGGAGCTGCTGCCGGAGCTGCTCCCCGAGCTGGAGCTGCTGCTGCTGCTCCCGCCCGCCAGGGCTGCCCCGTTCGGCGTTCCCCAGCCGGTCGGACCGTCGTACCCCACGCCCGCGGTGCACTCGATGGTGCCGCCGCAGGTCCCGTTGCTGCCCGTGGTCACGTCGTAGAAGTCCGACGTGTGCGTCCAGGCGAACTGCGGCGTCTGCCCGTTGAGATCGAGCAGCGTGAAGATCGCGGCGACGAGCGGCGAGGCGACGCTGGTGCCGCCGTACACCTGCCACGCCCCGGACTGGTACACGGCGACACCGGTGTTGGGATCGGCCACCGCGGAGACGTCGGCCTCCAGACGGTTGCCGCACACGGTCTGCGTCTGCCAGCTGGGCTTGGCGATGTAGGCGCTGCACCCGCTGCCGCCGTCGGACCACGCCGACTCTGCCCAGCCTCGGGTCGAGGTGGACTTCGCGAGCGACGTCCCGCCCACCGCGAGGACGTACTGCGACGTCGCCGGGAACTCGGCGCCGTAGCCCTGGTCGCCCGCGCTGGCCGTCACCAGGATGCCGGGGTGGTTGTAGTACTCGCCCGACTCGGTCGACGTGGTCGAGTCCTCCGAGCCGCCGTAGCTGTTGCTGATGGCCGACGCGCCGAGCGCCGCGGCCTCGTTGACGGCCGCGCCGAGGTCGGCGTCGTCCGCCGAGTTGGCCTCGACCAGGAGGATCTTGCAGTCGGGACAGGCCGCGCTGACCATGTCCACGTCGAGCGAGATCTCCCCTGCCCACCCGGAGTTCGACTGCGGCAGGGAGGTGGTCGACCCGGTCTGGCTCACCTTGGTGAAGCACCCACTGGCCGACGTGCAGGCCGGGAGACCGAACTGCGCGCGGTAGGCGGCGAGGTCGCTCTCTGCCGTGGGGTCGTCGTAGGCGTCGACCACGGCGACGATGCGACCGTTGCCTCCGCTCGAGGGCAGGTTGTACGCGCTGCGCAGGTCGCTCGGGCCGAAGCCGGAGGGCGTGGTGGTGGTCTGCGGAGTACCGTCCGGGTTCGCCCGGGTGGTCGCGTTGCAACGCATCGCGCCGCTGCCGGGTCGCACTCGCTCGCACACCGGGATGAAGGGGTACTGAGTGATGCTGGCCAGCGCGGCCTGGTCGGCGGCCTGGTTGGAGGCGGCGTTCGACCCGCTGGCTCCCCACTGGGTGTCGGCCGACGAGCAGGCAGCGACGATGGCCGCTACGGGGACGAGGGTGACGCTCCAAGACGGACGCAGGCGCATGGTTGTCTCCTCCGGAGATCCATGCGCTACCCACCGGCCTCGCTGCGTTCAAAGCAAATGCGACGCGCGAAATGCGAATAGAAGCACCGATGAAAAGGGCTCATCCGGCGCGGACGAATTGGCTCCAATGAACTCACACCTGCGCTCGATGTGTTGCCGCAGCAGGGCTGCAGTTCGACACCGCGCGCTGCGTCAGGAGGGGGACACCATCTTCTCGGGGCGGACGTACTTGTCGAAGTCCTCCGGCTTGACCAGGCCCAGCTCCGCCGCGGCGGCGCGCAGGGTGATGCTCTTGTGGAGCGCGAGCTTCGCCACCTTCGCGGCGTTGTCGTAGCCGATCACCTCGTTTAGCGCGGTCACGAGCATCAGCGTGTTCTCGACGTGGCGCGCGATGACGTCGCGGTTCGGCTCGACGCCCACCATGCAGTTGTCGGTGAAGCTGTGGCACGCGTCGGAGAGCAGCGCGCAGCTCTCGAGCACGTTGTGCACGATGACCGGCTTGAACACGTTGAGCTCCAGGTGCCCGCTGGCGCCGGCGAAGCCCACGGCCACGTCGTTGCCCATCACGTGGACGCAGACCATGGTCATGGCCTCGGCCTGGGTGGGGTTCACCTTGCCCGGCATGATGCTGCTGCCCGGCTCGTTCTCCGGCAGGTGCAGCTCGCCCAGGCCGCAGCGCGGGCCGCTCCCGAGCAGGCGCACGTCGCTGGCGATCTTGAAGCACGCGACGGCGAGCGTGCGCATCGCCCCGCTGGCGGCGACCAGCGCCTCGTGACCCGCCAGCGCGGCGAACTTGTTCGGCGCCGTGCGGAAGGGCGCGCCGGTCAGCTCGGCGATCTTCCGCGCCACGCCATCGGCCCACCTGGGCGACGTGTTCAGCCCCGTGCCCACCGCGGTCCCGCCCAGCGCCAGCTCGTGGAGGCCGTCCAGCGAGTGCGTCAGCTGCTTCTCGCAGAAGGCGAGCTGCGCGGCCCAGCCCGAGAGCTCCTGCCCCAGCGTGAGCGGGGTCGCGTCCATCATGTGGGTGCGGCCCACCTTGACGATGTCGCGGAGCTCCTCGCTCTTCTGCTCGATGACGCCGCGCAGGCGGGCGACCGCGGGGATGAGCCGCTCCTGGATCTCGAGCGCCGCGGCCACGTGCATGACCGTCGGGAAGACGTCGTTGGAGGACTGCGAGCGGTTGACGTCGTCGTTGGGGTGCACCGGCTTCTTCGAGCCCATGACGCCGCCCGAGAGCTCGATGGCGCGGTTGGCGATGACCTCGTTGGCGTTCATGTTCGACTGCGTGCCGCTGCCCGTCTGCCAGACCACCAGCGGGAAGTGCGCGTCGAGCTTGCCCTCGATGACCTCGTCGGCGGCGCGCACGATGAGACCGGCCTTGGCGGCGTCGAGCTTGCCCAGGTCCTGGTTGGTCAGCGCCGACGCCTTCTTGACGATGCCGAACGCGCGGATGACCGGGCGCCCGAAGCGGTGCCCTCCGATCTTGAAGTTCTGGAGCGAGCGCTGCGTCTGCGCCCCCCAGTACCTGTCCGCCGCGACCTCCACCTGACCCATGCTGTCGGACTCGATGCGCACGTTGCTCATGGCCCGCGTTTCTACTGTCGCGGCCCCGTGGGTGCAACGGCCCGAACCTGCTACCGTCCGCGCCCGCATGAGGCGCTCCTCCCTTCTCCCGGTCCTCGCCCTCTCCACCCTCCCCTGCCTCGCCTGCCTCGCCGCGCTGGCGCTCCCCGCGTGCGGCTCGAGCCCCCCGCCCGTCGCGGTGCCGCCCCTCACGACGGCGACGGCGGTCCCCGTGGTGGCAGCCGCCCCGCCGCTCACGCTCGCCCAGACCGGCATCGACCCGAGCTGGATGGACCCCGCCGCCGACCCCTGCCAGGACTTCTTCGCCTACGCCTGCGGGGGGTTCGTGAAGAACACCGTCATCCCGGGCGACCGGGCCACCTGGGGCACGACGGAGGCCATCCAGAAGAAGAACGAGGAGTTCCTGCGGGCGGTGCTCGAGAAGGCCTCGGCCAGCCCCGCCGACCCGCTCGAGAAGAAGATCGGCGACTACTACGCGGCGTGCATCGACGAGCCCGCCATCGACCGGGCCGGCGCGGCGCCCATGAAGCCGCTGCTCGACGTGGTGGCGCGGGTGAAGGACGGGCGCACGCTGGCCGAGGCCATCATCGCCCTGCACGCCGACAACGTGTTCCCCCTCTTCGACATCGGGGCGCAGCAGGACTTCAAGGACGCCACGCTGATGATCGCGGGGCTCGACCAGGACGGCCTCGGCCTGCCCGACCGCGACTACTACCTGAAGGACGACGGCAACCTGAAGGAGGTGCGCGAGTTCTACGTGGGACACGTCGCGCGGACCCTGGCCCTGGCCGGCATGAAGCCCGCGGAGACCAAGGTCGCGGTCGACGACGTGATGCGCATCGAGACCAAGATCGCCAGGCTGCAGCAGGACAAGGTCGTCCGCCGCGATCCCTACAAGGTCTACCACCGGGTCGATCGCGCGGGCCTGCCCGGGCTCGCCCGGAGCTTCCCCTGGGACGCGTACTTCGCCGGGCTGGGGTTCCCGGCAGTGCAGGCGGTCTCGGTGAACGATCCGGCGTACTTCACCGGCCTCGACGGGCTGATGCGCGAGGAGAAGCCCGCCGCGTGGCGCCACTACCTGACCTGGCAGGTGGCCCACGCCAGCGCGCGGCTGCTCTCGAAGCCGTTCGTCGAGGAGGCGTTCGCGCTGCGCCAGAAGCTGACCGGTCAGAAGGAGCTCGAGCCGCGGTGGAAGCGCTGCGTGCGCGGGGTCGACGGGGCGCTGGGCGAGCTTCTGGCGCAGCCCTACGTGGCAGCCCGCTTCGCGGGGGACTCCAAGGAGCGCGCGCAGGCGCTGGTGTCCGCCATCCACGACGCCATGCGGGGCGAGCTCCAGAGCCTGCCGTGGATGGACGACACGACGCGGCGGGCCGCCCTGACGAAGCTCGACCAGCTCCACCACGAGAAGGTGGGCTACCCCGACAAGTGGCGGGCGTACGACTTCGAGGTCTCGCGCTCGGCCTACGCCGCGGACGCCATGGCGGCGCAGCGCTTCGAGCTGCACCGGCAGCTCGCCAAGGTGGGCAAGCCCGTGGACCGCACGGAGTGGGGCATGACGCCGCCCACGGTGAACGCCTACTACGATCCGTCGATGAACGAGATCGTGCTGCCCGCGGGCGAGCTGCAGCCGCCGTTCTTCTCGCGGGACTTCTACGCGCCGGTGAACATCGGCGACGAGGGGGCCAACACCATCGGCCACGAGATCACCCACGGCTTCGACGACGAGGGCAGCCAGTTCGACGGAGAGGGCAACCTCCGCGACTGGTGGACCAAGGAGACCAAGGCCAAGTTCGAAGAGGCGACGAAGTGCGTGGACAACCAGTACTCCCAGTACGAGGCCGTGCCGGGCGTGAAGCTGAACGGCGCGCTGACGCTGGGAGAGAACATCGCCGACATCGGCGGCGTGAAGCTCGGCTACGCGGCGCTGACGGCCTGGGAGAGGGGCCACCCCGACGAGCACAGGGCCGTCGAGGGCGGGACCTCGGACGAGCAGCTCTTCTTCCTGGCCTACGCCCAGGGGTGGTGCTCCAAGGAGACGCCGCAGTTCCTCGAGATGCTCGCGCGCACCAACCCGCACTCGCCGGCGAAGTGGCGCGTCAACGGGCCCATGGCCGACGTCCCGGCCTTCGCCCAGGCGTACCAGTGCAAGCCCGGAACGCCGATGAACCCCGGCAAGGTGTGCTCGGTCTGGTAGGGGCAGAATGAGCCCGGGCGCGGATGCGGGCGCGTGCGCGAAGGCGAAGCGCCGCGGAACGGCGCTCGCCTTCGCTTCCAGCAGTCACCGCGCGTTCTTCACGAGCACCGCCCTGACGTGGTCGAGCCTGTCCAGCACCGACGCATCAATCGCCTCGACGTACCCGAGCGCCCTCGCCGCATCGAGACACGCCCCCGTCTCCCGCGCAGACCCCAGCGCGTTCCGGTACCGCTCCCTCCTCGTCCCCCCGCTGCTCCCGCTGCCTTCCCCGCAGTTGAGCAGCACGCTCGTCGCCGCCCTCCGGAGTTGCCTTCCCAGGTCCCGGTCATGCGCCTCGATCTGCACGACCACCGGCCTCAGCCCCTCCAGCACTTCGACGATCACATCGTAGATCCGCAACATGGTTCCTCTCCTTCGCCCCGCGCGATCTCGCCGAGGCGACCCGCCCTACGGCGCCGCGCGCAGGGCGAGTCAAGGATGCGAAGCACCGTCGCGCAGCGACGGCGCGAGCTCCTGCGAGCGTCCTTGACGCGCCCGAGCACGGCGCCACGCTGGAAAAGCCGAGCGAGCCCTCCGCGGGCTCCCGCCCTCGCCCCCGCTCACGCATCGAGACACGGCGCGGACGCGGACGCAAGCGCGGACGCAAGCGCGGACGCAGGCGCGGACGCGGACGCGGGCGCGGGCCCGGGCCTCAGTTCAGCGTCGCCGTGAACGTGAAGGAGCACGTGAACGCACCCCCGTCCTCGCCCACCTCGGGAGCGTCGACGACGGTCCCCGAGAAGCCGCCGGACGTCTGCGTGTACGTCATCGTGAAAGCGGGCGCCCCGCCGGGGAGCGTGCAGGTGGTCTCGCAGCTCGACCCGTTGGTCGTCGGTGTCGAGCAGCTGTCCGCCACCACACCCCCGTCGGAGGCCTCCGCGGTCGGCGGCCACGTGAGCGTCGCGGATCCGGTCTCGCAATCGCTCCCCCCGGTGGCAGTGGCCGAGCTCACCGTGTAGGTCCCGTCGGGGATGGTGCAGCCGCTGCCGCCGGTGGTCATGCCGCACGCGGTGGCGCAGCTCTCGCTCTCGCACGTGCTCAGCGTGCTGCTGGCGCTCTGGCACGACGGCTCCTCCGCCAGGGACGCACACTGCGGGGCGTTGCCCGCCTCGTAGGTCCCGGAAGGGCAGAGGCAGCTGATGAGGTTCGTGCATCCGCTCTCGGCGGCGCTCGCCTGCGCGGCGCACGCGCTCTCCACGCAGGCGCTGCAGCCCGGGAACCCCGTGCTGTCCAGGCTGGAGTCGAGACAGCTCGGCGCCGCGCCCCCGCTGCTGCCGCCGCTGCTGCTGCTGCCGGGCCCCGTGTAGCTGTCCGTCAGGTGGTTGAGCCCGATGACGTCCTCGCAGGCCACCAGCCCCAGCACCGAGAGGGCCGCGAGGAGCCCGCTTCGCGTCGACCAGCCCATCACCACTGCCCCCCCAGCACGAGTCCCCCGCTGTTCGTCCCGACCACCGGGGCGACCTTCACGCTCGCCCCCTCGGGGTGGCTTCCCGGCGCGAGGATGACCAGGGCGAGCCCTCCTGCGAGCAGCACGCCCCCCGCGATGAAGCCGACGTCCGACGCCGACGCCGCGCTCCGGGCGCCGCTCAGAGAGCCGGTGCAGTAGCCGAGCGTGAGAGAGATCGACTGGGGCTCGCACCCTGCGCCGTTCTTGTCCTGGATGGCGACGACTCCGGCGACGGCGCCGGCGATGATGCCCGCGGCCCCGATGCCCCCGGCGACCCAGCCCACGGTCTTCCACGTGCCGGAGCCGCCGTCCTTCGCAGGCGCGGGGGCCGGGGGTGGCGGCGGAACCGGGGTGACGGGAGGTGGAGGGGGAGGAGGTGGTGGTGCTGCCGCTGCCGGAGGTGGGGGCGGCGCCACGGCCACGGCCGTCCGGAGCACGACCGCGACGCCCTGGTCCTTCTGCCCCTCCTTCACCAGCACCTGCCGGTCCGCGCTCGCGCCATCCCTGCCCGCGAAGTGAAACGCGTGCATCCCCGGGTTCACCGGCGTCGCGCTCCCGTCGAGCCTGTCTAGGAGCGCACCGCCGTCGAGCGTCACCCGCACGTCCGTGAGGTCCGAGCCCGCCTCGTCCTTCGCCGTGACCACCACGGTGGGCAGCTCCTTCTCGACCTCGCCCAGCCACGTCACGCAGTCCTTCTGCACGACGGCCGGGCACTGCTGGCGCGCGCACGCCCGGAGCTGCTCGCGCGCCTCCACCAGCCTGTGCGCGTCGCGCAGGTTCTGGGCCTGCTGGGCAGCGTCGAGGCACACGGCCTTGTCGTCCGCGCGCGCGGCGGCGCTCGCCAGGAACGTCGTGGCGGCCGAAGCGCAGAGTGCGAGGAGCCATCCGGTCTTCATGGGAGTCCTCAGAGGCAAGCCGGCTTGTACTGCCGATGCCCGGCGGTATCGATGAAGTAGGGAGGATCGCAGCTGGCCTTGGGGGTCGTGGGCGGAGTCGCCGCGTTCGCCGGCGGGACCCCCGCGGGCACGACGCGGTGCGGCTGCGGGGCCGGCTGCGCCGTGACCGCGGGCACCGCTGCGGCCGTGGTGGCCGGCGGCGCCGTGGCCGTGAAGGAGGGGGCCGGCGCGAGGCTCACCGTGCTCGGCGCAGCCTGCGGCTCGACGGTCGGCGCCTGCACGGCCGCGGACGGCGCCGGAGCCACCGCCGGCGTTCGCGCCATCAGCACGACCGCGGCGCCGCCCACGAGGACGATGACCCCCGCGACCGCGGCCACGAGCAGCCCGACCCGCGACCGTGGAGGCAGGGGCACCTCCGTCTGTCCCCAGCTCGCGACGGTGGGGGCGATGCCAGCCTGCACGACGTCCGGGGCGACGGAGGCGTGGACCGGCGGCAGCGCCCCCCCTCCCATCCCCGCGGCGTGCAGCGTCTCGACCACCCTCTCGACCGACACCCGCGAGCGCCGGGACCCGAAGTCCTTCAGGGCGACGGCCAGCTCGGCCACCGTCTGGTAGCGACGGTCGCGATCCTTGTGCAGGCAGACCGCGATCGCCTGCTCCAGCCCTGCGGGGATGTCTGTCCGGAGCGACCGCACGGACGGCGCGGGCTCGACCGCGATCTTGATGACCAGCTCGGTCACGGCGTCGGCGTTGAAGGGCGTCCGCGCCGTCAGCAGCTCGAACAGGATGACCCCGAGCGACCAGATGTCCGTCCGGGCGTCGACCCCCTTCGAGGACTGCATCTGCTCGGGCGACATGTAGAGCGGCGAGCCGATGATGGCGCTCGTCCGCGTCATGGCGACGTCGGTGGCGAGGCCGGGGGTCGTCACCTTGGAGATGCCGAAGTCGAGCACCTTGATGGACAGCTGGCCGTCGGTCCGGCGGATGCAGAACAGGTTGGCGGGCTTCAGATCGCGGTGGACGATGCCGAGGGCGTGCGCGTCGGCGATGGCCTCGCAGGCCTGCAGCACGAAGTCGACCGCCTGCTCGACGGGCATCGGCCCGCGCTGCTTGAGCCACCCCGAGAGGTCGCCCCCTTCCAGGTACTCCATCACCATGTACGGCGCGCCCGTCTCCAGGCGACCGACGTCGATGATGCGCGCGACGTGCTCGCTCTGGATGCGCACCGCGGCGCGCGCCTCGCGGTCGAAGCGGGCGACGGCCTCGGCGTTCTTCAGGGCCTCGGGCAGGAGGAACTTGAGCGCGACCTTCTGATCGAGCTGCAGGTGATGGGCCGCGACGACGACGCCCATCCCGCCCGTGCCGAGCACCCGCTCGACCCGGTACTTGCTCGCCAGAACGTCCCCGACCTGGACGCCGACCTGAAGGTGCCCAGGGTCCGTCATCGGCTCGACGTTCAATCATCGGTTGGCCCCCGGTGGCGCGTCAACAGGACACGGGGACGGCGAGGGGCGCGGCCTCGTCGCTCCCTGCGATCACCACGGAGCGTCGCTCTGGTCGAGCGGTGCCGCTCCCGGGTAGGGGGGAGCGGCGTCTTGGTCGAGCGATGCGGCTCCCGGGTAGGGGGGAGCGGCGTCTTGGTCGAGCGATGCGGCTCCCGGGTAGGCGGGAGCGGGGTTTTGGTCGAGCGATGCCGCTCCCGGGTAGG